>JACCEA011321704.1_pt1 | contig 33504 bp, 35 predicted proteins | sample 7449851 | NCBI WGS metagenome assembly JACCEA01 (sample SAMN15323453, study PRJNA562643) | freshwater metagenome | isolation source: river surface water | place: USA:Blue River Watershed | collected 2017-08-18 | reverse complement strand
TTTGACCAGTGGCATCAGCAACCATTTGAAGTCTGTCTGCATCAACAGCATCAAACTCAAGCTCCCCAGTCTCTTTATTGAAATTACCGATATCTCCACCCATCTGTGTCAATATCTTTTGAAGTTCTTCTGGACCCTTACGTGCCGCTGCAAGCAAGCTCATTGGGTCAATATTAGCAAATGAACCACCAGCAAGTTGAAGTTCCGATGCCATCTCCATAGCGCCCTCAATATTTCTTGCCTTCTTAGCAACATCAAACATTTCGTCCATATCCATATTAAGCCTCTCAGCTCTTGCTGCCATTCTTGCTAAGGATTCTTCTCCTCCCTGGAATCCCATTTGACGCATCTTATCAATGTTCTTAGAAACTCCTTGCAATACTTTCTTAGTGTTTACGCCAAATTTCTTTGCAATCTTATTAGACTCATCCATGAATCCCTCAACCTGCTCTGCTGATTTACCAGCTCGCATCATCTCTCCAGCAATTGTCGTCACCTCCTCAGAAGAAATACCAGTTGCCTTCTGAATTGCAATAAAGTGCTCAGTTGCTGATGCTAAATACTTTGTATCAGTCGTCTTAAGTTCATCTCCAAGTTGACCCATCATTTCGACAGTATCCTTGGTAGACATACCAAATCTTGCAGCCTCACTTGTTAGACCAGCCATTTGCGTGTATGCTCCATCAAAAGACATCCCAAAATCTTTCTGAGCATCCTTAAGAGATTGGTCTATTTCTTTTATCTTAGATGTAATAGCGTTAAATGCGTTTTCAGAATTTGCCTTTGCTACATTGGCGATTTTATTTAACAGATTTGTCTCAGCCTTCATTTGATTTGCAGACTCAGCCTGCAACTCATTTAAAACACCTCTTGACTCTATTAACTTATTTGTTTTACCTAAAAGGTCTTCCGCCTGTCTCCCTGTTATTATTCCAAGTGCAACAAGTTTTTCTGCTTCATCAGCACCTTTTTCTTGGAGACTTTTTATTAATTCCATTTTTTCAGAAATAGTCCCGTATTTTAAGTTGTATTGTTCTAGTAAATCTTGAGCTTTATCATTGCTATCTAGCCATGTTTCAAAATATTTTTCATTTTCTTTATTAAAATCTTTTGTATCTTTTTGATATTTTTCAGACACATCTTTTAGTTCTTCTAAATGTTTTGATTGGTCTGAATCTAATTTAGATTTATCTTTTTCAAGTTCTAATATTTTCTTTTGAACATCTGATATATTTGAATATTGACTTAATAAATTTCCTGCATCTAGCGATGACAAAACATCTGAAAATGCCTCTGCACTTGTTTTGTTTTTTTTAAAAGCATCATTTAATTTAAGTTGCTTAGATATTATTTTTTGAATTGACGCTTCTTGGCCTTGAACTGATTTTGTAGCATCATTGATTAGTTTAATTTCTTTAAGCCTATCTTCTTGAGTTTTTTTTGTCTGTGACTGCCAGGCACCAAATGCAATACCCATTTCACTGGTTAAAGTACCAACTCTGCTCGCTTGAGTTTCAAGTGTCTTATTAATTGCATCGAGACTATCCTTATAGGCTTTCGCTTTTTTGATATTTTCGTCCATGTTTTCAGCTATACTCCTTATTTATTAATAAATAAAGAATAAAAAAAAAGCCGCCCAAATTAAAGGACGGCTTTACAATTATGTGTTATTAATTTTATTTTTTAGTAAATGCTCTGAATGCTTCTTGTGGAGTTTTATTTCCAAAATCAGCATTAAAGCCCTGCATAGCCTTATCAAATTGTGGAGTACCTTGATTTGCTTTCATTAAATCCAAGTGAGCCGTATCTTTGTAAATTTTAAACGCCTCTTGAGCTGTCTTGTTACTCATTTGACCGTTTCTATAAGCAATAGCATTGTTTAAGGCTGTGTTTATCTGACCACTGAATCCTGCGGAAGTCATCTTTGCATCTGACCAAGCACAGATAAATGCCCAAAACATTGGACCACAAACAAATACTACATAAAGATTATATGGAACCGTATCATAACCAAATGTGTTGCGCACTCCAACCATGCCCCAATCACCAAAAATTAAGTATGATACAACCATATATACTGCTATTAACAATACAGTAAATCTTGCTGGAAGAACTAAAAACCAGTAATTCAAGACTTTCAAAAGGATAAGGAATATTTTAATAACTAAGTTCATAACATTTTTTTTAATTGGTTCTTTCTTTTTATACGAAAGTTTTTTAAAAATGTTTCAAATTTTCTGACAAAATTTTTAAAATATAATCTTTAACACTTTTTGACTCAGCCATTTTAATTTTCTTAAGTGGCTTTGATGGGTTTGCTGACTGTACTTTCTGTTTTGGCTGACCAGGTGTAATTGATGATGATAATAATGATTTTATTTTACTTTTTATAGCATTTCTACCAACAGTATCTTCTACATCATACAATCCTTTTTCTGCCCCAGACTTTCTGAATCTTCTAACCATTGTTCCAACGAAGTATTTCAAGAAATTCTCAATACCAAGTAAAGCATTTTGAGTATCTTGGTCAATAAGTGGAGCTGCTGCTTGTAATTTAGCTGCCTCTGCAACAATATCCGATTTCATTAGATTAGCAAGATATGGGTATTGTGCTGGTATCTCAGTAATTACACCATTATCAAGGGCGGCCTTAACCTTCTTTATGTATGCATTAAGCCAGTTTTTATCTAAGGCCTTCACAACTTCATTAAATCCAGCCTGCTCTGTAGCAGATGGAAAATTGAAGTATACGCTTCCAGTAGTTTCTTTTCCCTCTCCCTTTCTTGGTATTGATGTGATTCCAAGTGGGAGCCTAGAAAGTTCATAGCTTACTTGTTTTTTTGATAGGTCTGCAGGTGTCTCTTCCTTTTCTGTCCACTTTGGTTGCTCAAAACTTTGACTTGAGTCTATCTCTATGTCTTTGATTGGAGATTCAAATGGAAGCATAAAAAACTTAGTGAAGACACCAGGTATTGCATTTGTAGCAAAAACAGTGTTGGACTGAAATTCTGTTGCATTTTGCCCTCTTAGCTGACTCCACTTCAAGTTTACTGGTTTTTTTTCTTTATTAGCACCATTAGTTACTTCATATGAAAAAACAGAATTCCTTGCATCAAGTCTTTTTAAGACACTTATCTTATGAGTTATTCCATTAACAAGATTAATAGTGATGTCATTACCTGGAGTTACAGCAATTATATTAAATTTAAACTTATCTTTTCTAAGATTAGAAATATTAGGAAGACCAAGAATTGTTTCAGTTTCCTTTGTTGTACCATCTATAAAATTAAATGGACTTACATTCCACTTAGCTCCTGGTCCAAATTGACCAACAAAAGTTCCTCCATTAAATTGACCGCCTATAAACTTACCCCCTCTGAAGTCTCCCTTGGCCCAAATACAATCTCTAAATTGTTCTATTTTTTCATTCCTATTAATAGATGCTGACTTAGCTTGAAAATTTGAGTTAACCAACCAATTAAGGTCTTCACTTCTCCAATCCAACTGTGTCCATTCTCCATAATTAGGAAGTGGTTTTTCAATTGTACTGTTTGTTTTTGGAAAAATCATTCTATGAAGACCATCTATATATATTTCATCGTCCCTGTATACTGGACCATTCTCAGGAGCTTTCTTTTTTCCAAGCCCAAACAATTCCTGAAATATAGCTTCACTATTTTCTCTTAAGTTCTGAAGTTTTTTAGACTGATTATTCATTATGAATGTACTTTTATAATAAATAGGTCATTTTTTTTAAATAATCCCTTATTTTTAGCGTAAACGACACACCCAAGCCAATGGACTATAAGTGAAATTTATCATGTTACGTACAACCTATTGACTCACGCTACTGATTCTTCTCTGATGTAACAAACCATTTAAGTGTATTTTTCTATTTTTTTTAATAAAATATAAATTTCATCTAACAATCTTTTCCCTTCAATTTGATTAGTTTGATTATTCGTAATTTTTAAAAATGGAATATCTCCAGAAATTACTAAATGTTTAAATCTTCTCGCACACTCGTTATCACCAAAATATTTATCAAATTCCTGCTCAGAAAATTCCTTAATATCTAAAATATCTGTAATTAAATCCATCATTTCTTTATATTTTGTACCTATAATTTGCTGTTACATTAACTTTAAAATCATCACCAATTGTTTTTAATTTTTTGTAATCAAAAGTTTCATATCTTACAATTCCTTCTCCTCTAAAATCAAGAACCACACTTGCTTTTTTATCTTTAAATTTATTACCTATGGTAGAAAAATATGGAATTGATTCTCCCTTTTTGATTATTAAATCATTATCATAAAAAATATCAGAATCAGATATATATTGAAATTGAATTGTAGATGGATGTCTTTTTTCATTAAAATCCTTCCCTAAATTAAACTCACATTTTATCAACCCCTCTACCAACCCTACAATGTTTTCATCTATTAAAATTGTTTCAGCACTAAATAAATTAGTTTCAGCACTAAATAAATTAGTTTCACACTTATCTTCTTTAAGCCCTAAACCCCCTTCAATATCATATATATCTTTAATTAAAATAATACTACATTCAAATGCATCATCGCTATCTTTAAAATCAGATTCATTAAATAAAATTACCATAGGAGGTAATGCAGAATCTAAATATACTCCTATTTCTTTGTTTATTACTCCAAATTTAAGCAAACCACTACTCGAACTTCCTTTTAATATCAATAACTCTCTATCCATACTTTCATATAGTGGAGAACACGAAATAATACTCATAGATTCAAGTGAAGAAATTATACAATCATAATTATTTTTTGATGTTATTTTTGTTATTTCATTTAATAAAGACCCATTCCACTCTCTTTGAGTAAAATCTTGTTGCCTTAAATTATAATAACTCCAAGTTGTTTTGTTATTAGAATTATTTATAGAACTTATAATCTGTTCTCTTTTATATTCTAAATTATTTTCTATTATTTTTTGCATTTTAATTTCTTTACTTAAATCCAATTTCTGTTCATCTTTAATCCACTGCAAACACTCTTCATATAAGCCAGAGAAGCTTATAATTTCATTTATAACTTTAAATTTAGGAATTATTTCATATTTTTTTAAAATATCAATTTCTGCCTCATTTTTAATTACCACATGCTGGTAAATAGCTTTTTTATTTTTATCTTTAATCATATAACAAATTTAATTAAAATAAAAGAAAATACAAAATTATCTCTTACCTTTTTTTTATTTTTATCTTTAATCATATAACAAATTTAATTAAAATAAAAGAAAATACAAAATTATCTCTTACCTTTTAGACTTAGCCTTTGCTTGTCTGTGAGCCTTCTCCTCAGCCTCTCTCTTCTTGGTCAACTCCTCATTTATTCTATTCAGAAGCCACCTTCTATCTGTAACAGACATTTTCTTAGCATGCTCAAGACTTACGCCCTTTCCGTAGTATGATACCAAGAAACACTCCTCTTCAACATTTTCTCTGAATGATGCTGGAAATGATAAGAAACTATGGGGCCCGCCCATGTTATAGCTATTGGGTTTCCCACAAGAACTGCAATTATGTCTAACAACAGCATCTACTCCAGGCATGGCCTTCTCAAGAAATTTCTTTACTCTCCTTATTTCAGGAAGTTTAAGTTTTCTTATAACTTGAGCTATCACAGACTTATCCTCACATCCATTTATTGAGTGAGTCATATAAATTATCCTATCTAAGTAGCTTATCTTGGCTCTGGCCATTCCAACATCTTCAAAATATGTTAGTGGCTTGAACCTAAATATCAGTTCAGTTCCATCAAGAAGCATTGGTATTAAGCCATTTTCTGGAGGAACAATAATATCTTTCATTTGAAAAGATGATAGCCTAATAGGAACCTCTTCCTTAAATGAGCAATGTTGGCAATCAAACTCAAGGTCAAGCTTATCTCCATACGCAAATGAGCGAAGAAATAAACCAATAGCCTGCACATCTCCAGCTAATAATTCTGATGGCTTTACATTTTGCTCTACAAGAATATTCTTAAGAACAAACTCCATAGCCTTTCCAGATTCTACAAGGAATTCGCTTGTGAGGAGATTTTCCTCAACATAAGTCAATTGATTTAAGAGTAAGTAGTTTTCTTTAGATTCATAAAATAAACCTCTTGAAGGAATGAATAGCATTTCAAAGGGCCTCTCTATGTGTTTATCTTGTTTATTTTGGTATATTAAAGATGTAAGTCTTCTAATCTCTTCAGTATTTTCTTCAAATTTTTCTTTTAATTCATTTATAGATTTAGAAAAATCATCTTCAACTAATCTTCCTTTAAAATTATCAATATTAAAATTATCTTCATCCATACAGATTATTTTATTAAATATAGTATTATCATTTTGTTTTATAAATAGTATTTCTTATTTTTTTAAATATTTATATTAACAAAAGCTATACAAAATGAAAAATGATTCAGAAATAATTATTAGGCTTCCAAAAGAAATTAAAGAGAAATTCTCTAAGCAATGTGATAAAGAACTAATTGGGATGTCGGTTAAAATAAGACAAATAATACTGAGTGAATTAAATAAAAGTGAAAATGGAGATAAAGACTTGCAAAAAGTGTAATTTAGAAAAAAGTTTATCTGAATTTTATTTTATAAATAGCTCAGGTAAACATAGAAATTCTTGTATAGAATGTGAGAAGTTACGATTAAAAAAATATTATTTAGAAAATTCTGAAAAAAGAATTGAATATGGTAAAAATTACCACAAAAATAATAAAGAAGTTTGTAATAAAAAAATTTCTAAATACAGAAAAACCGAAAATGGTAGAGAAAGAAAAAATGAATTAAACAAATTATATAGACTTAGAAATAAAGAAAATAATTTATTTAGATTAACATCAAATATAAGAAGTTTGATTTCTCACTATATTAAAGATAGGGGGTTTAGAAAATCAAGCAAAACAACTCAAATATTAGGCTGCTCATTTGAGGAATTTAAAATTCATATTGAGAGCCAATTTGAACCATGGATGAATTGGTCAAATCACGGTTTATATAGCGAAACTGAAAAAAGATGGCAACTCGACCATATAATTCCAGCCTCATCCGCAAAAGATGAAGCTGAACTTATACTATTAAATCATTATACGAATTTTCAACCGCTTTGTGCGAAAGAAAATTTATATAAGTCAAATAAGATTATGATTCAAGGTCAGGATAAAAAAGACGAGGTGTGATTGGAACATCTCTTGAATCAACGTGACCACAGTTTGGACAATCGAAATCATAAGAAAGGTCCAATCCTGGTTCAATTCTTCTAAGATATTCTCTGAAGAAAGCAGAATCCTTCATAGGCATTATGCTGATAAACTTCTTAATATGTAGCTTATCTCTATTACCATTAACTTCCATAATCTGCATTAAATATTTTTCAGTAATAATTTTTGAAACTCTTACACCACCAGCTGTTCCAGTCTTAGCCTCTGATAACTTAGCAAGCCTCTTCTCATCTTTTCCTATAAGGAGTCTGAATTTTAAATTTGCCTTAATAATAGGAAGCTGAACTTCATACTCACCCATTGAATCTGGCATAACCTCAAGGTCTTTAGATTTAAGCCTGTCAAGGTCAACTACTGGAGCATGTGATTGCCCGCAAGATGGACAAGATATTTCTCCTGGAATATAGTCTGAACCAAGACCAGTTTTTCTCATCTCAATTAATAAGAAGTTTCTATCGCCAGAAAGCATGTCGTCTGGTCTAAGGTCTCTATCTATAACCGCCTTGTCAAGAAGTACATCAAGAACTTTTCCTGACTTAATAAGGTCTGCTGAGTAAAGAATGTCATCTTCCTCTGCAGTAAGATATTTAATTGTTACAGAAGATTTTTTGTTTGGATAGAACACTCCCTTTGATGGCAAATTCACTCTCTCTGTTGGAGCCTGAAAATCTGTTTCAAGATATTGTTCTGGAATATTGTGTTCTTTTGCTATATCCTGAGCTGTTCTGTCAACTCTTTCATTAGCAGGGTTTTCATTTCCTCCTACAGGAATTACAGTTCCTTGATTAACTGGTTCTGGTTTTGAATTACCTCCCAATACGATTGGTTCATTATCCATATTTATTAGTTTTATGATTTCTAATAAATATATGATAATAATTTTCTAAAATAAATATAAAAAATTTTTTGAATTCCTTATATTTGAGTCTGAATTTGACTTTGTGATGCATCTTGAGTTTGAGATTGTTCCTGAGATTGTGCTTGATTTTGTTGCATTTGCATCATTGCTAACCCAGTTTGTTTAGTTAGTTCAAGCTCTTTTTTTGCAGCATCAAGTCTATCCTTAGTAATCTCCATTTGTTTAATCCTTGCCTTTTTCTCTTCTGGCTCAATACCTCCAACTCTCATATCATTCTGTCTAAACTTAAGCTCAGCCTCAAGAGCCTTAATTTGTTCTTCATTTGAGGCAATCATTTCCTTATTAAGTTGAACTGGGTCTTCCCCAACCTCTTTCATAACTATCGCAATTTCTTCTCTAATTATTTTTCTAATTGAATTATTCATTTTTCAGTAATTTTTTAAATCTATCTTTTTGTTCATTATAGTTATTTTTTAAGTCGTATTCCCAAACTACCTCAACCTCAAAACCTCTCCCCTTTGCAAGAATATCCTTAAAGATGTCGTTTCTCTGGTTTTTAATTTGTATCTTATTCAATTCTTTTCCCTCATAAATTAAGGGATTGCTATGCCAGTAGTCACCATGAACTTCTACTATCATATTTTTAGATGGTATGTAAAAGTCAAATATCTTATTTTCAACAATCTTTTGTGACTCAAACAAAATATCAAGCTCATTCATCATCTCGGCAAAAATTCTCTCAGGCTCCGTCATCTTATTAGACATTTTCTTGGCAGATTTCTCAAGCCTCTTCTTTTTCTTGGCCTTTGCCGCTGGTGGACTCGCCACAAACTTTGCCTTAGCAACAGCCTTCTTTAGAAGACTGCTATATGAACTTTTTTTGGCCATTATGCAAATCCAAGTGAAGGCAATGATTTCCCAAGAGCAGCAAGAGCCTCTTGTCCAAGCTCAGCACCCTTAACTCCAGTTAACATTCCTGGATGTGCTAGGCTTCCTGCAAAAAGAACACCAACAGCACCCATGAATACACCATTTGCAGCCTTATGTAATTGCTCAGGCGTTGCGTTTGGCATAAGTGGCTTTAGAACTTTTTCAATTGCGTGGATGTACTTGTGATGAAGTTTTTCACCAGCCTCTGCAGTTTTATTTCCCCACTTTTGAAGCCATTGAGAATCCATTTTCTTACCAATCCACTTAGACGCTTGACCACCATACTTTAAAATAGCTGGAGCCGACATAGCAAGTCCAAGTATTCCACCTTCATTAAGTCCCTCACCCATGCACTGCATGAATTTTCCTTCATCAAATGTTATTTCAGTAACAATACTCTCTTTTATCGCCTGTGGCTGTTGACCTTGAGGCTGTTGCTGAGTCTGTGCCTGTGGTTTATCAGCTTGATTATTATCATATACTCCAGGCGCATCAACAGAACCATCCTTGTCTCCAGAATTCTTTGCAAAATCAGCAAGAAGATTAGGAAGCTTTCCAATTATAGCACCCATAGCCTGGTCCATTGTTACATCAATATTTTGAGCTATTTTCTGGTCTCTCTGTGGGTCTGCCTGCGGAGCTGCTGGTTGAGCAGGCTGAACTTTTGTCTGAGCTGCTGGCTGAGCTATTGAGGCCTCATTAATTCTACCTTCAACAAGCTTTTTCATCTTTACTAAAGACTCTTCTATTAATTTTTTATTTCTATTCATATAATGCCTTTCTAATAAATAAAAATAAAAAGACGTTTATTTCATAAAAATGGTGTTTTTTTAAAAAAATAATAATATATACAATAAAGAGGGTAACTAATTAAATTCAATTTTAAAGCATGGATAATATCTTGGTGAATTTTGATTTAGAGTCGAAAAAAGTAATTCAAAAATTAGCGAAAGAAGATAGGAAATTTAATCAACTAATTAAAAAATTACAAACCGCAAAGAATTCTGTTAAATGTGATGATAAACTCATCTTAACTCATAAAATAAAAAAATAAAATGGCAGCTCCAGATAATAATGCACTAATTTTACAACAACTTCAAAAGATGGAGGATAAACTTGATAACTTAGCTACTTCGCTTCATGAGACAAATCTTGAGATGACTCGAATAGGGGGTATGAAACATTCTCTTCAAGACCTAAAGGCTTGGAAAGAAAATGTAGAAAGCATAGTAAATCCAGAAGACCTTAGAGAAATGAAAAAGGCTCTCCAAGAAATTAAAGCTTCAAGTGAAGAAATTAATAGACTTGAAAAAGAGCTTAAGAGTATTAAGGAAGATAAAGCAAAAGATAGGGTAGAAATTGAAGACTTGAAGACTTTTAAAATAAAGGCTAAGACCGTAGTTGCGATTATTTCTATATTATTCAGTACTGCTATAACAATTCTTGGTTGGTTTGTTTCTTAGAAGCCTTCTTCGCCATTTCATCAACCATCGTAATATATCTTGTTGAATTTCTCTTGACATGAAAAAAAATTACGTCAAATCTATTGACTAAATCTATCGCCATTTCCCAAGATTCACGATTTTCTACTGGATTTCCCTTACTATTTAGCCAACCATTGGAATTCCACTTGTCGTACCATCTATCCTTGAAGCAATTTATCACATAGGCGCTATCTGAGTATAAAATCACCTTCTCATCAGTCTTATATCCAACAAGTGCCTCAAAGGCCTTTACGACAGCAAATATTTCCATTTCCTGATTTGTAGTTCCATCTACAAAGTCTGAATCAGAGAGTGCAATTTCCATATTTCTTCCTGGCTCCTGGTCAAGAATTACATATGCCCAACCACCTAATCCACTTGGAGTTCCTTTATCCCTTGAATTTTCCTTGCAGGCTCCGTCTGTGTATATGTTAATCATCTTTCTTTTTTTCTAAAAATGTTATATCTAATTCCCAGTTGTTTTTGTTTCTTTTTGACCATACGTCAAAACAAGAGTTGACATAAGCTTCAGCTTCCTCCTTAGTCATTTCATTAACTTTCATAAGCTGATTTAAAACTACGTCATATCTTCCTTGTATCTGTGCAAGACCAACATGCTTGGTTGAGTGGCAATCTGGACAAAGAGCAATTAGTCCAACCAATGTCTGCTTAAGAGTTTCATCATTATAATCCCAAATCTCATGACACTCAACTGGGTGCTTAGGACCTTTTCCTGAGCAAATCTCACAAACATGACCAGCCTTCCTATAGCACTCCTTTCTTAGGACATCCCACTCTGCAGCTGTAACATTCGAGCGAACATTATTATAAAAAGATGTTGAGGGAACGAGCTCTATCGTTAAAATCATTCTATTAAAATTTTATTCCACTTTGATTTGCAAATATACAAATTATTTTTGTATATAAAATTAATTAAACCGTCTATCACAAAAGAATTATGCCACCTCATTCTAACACAAGATTTATATTCAGATATAATTTTTTTATTCAGTTTTACTTTAAATATCTTTTGCAAACGATAAACCCAATATTCTAAAATTGCATTCCAATTTTTATGTGATGTAATAACTATAGACCTCCCGTTATTTTTACTTTTATATATACTACCATCACCATCAATAAATCCTATTAAAAAGCTTAAAAACAAATCGTCTGAAATATTTTTAAATACACTCAAAGATGGTGGGTTATATGTTTTGCTTTTTTTATGTATTTCATATTGTATATCATATTTATCTTTTATCATAGGAATTATTTTAGAATCCTTAACATAACATAGAATCTGGCCATGTTTCATTGTTTTTTTTCCTAATATTTCAACTGGTTTATTTTCATCATATACCTTAATATTTTCAGTACCAATATATTCAGCAAATTTGTATACCATATTTTTATTTTTCATGCACTGGTTCAATTGCAATTTTTTATTTGTAAAATATCCATCAGCAAACAAAAGACCTATATAATAATATGTTTGAACGCTGTCGTTTAATAAAACATCAACATTAGATTTTCTCATTGTTGAATATTGATATTCCGCTCTCTTTAAATTTAATGTCTTGGCTTTTGCTAAAATAGAGCTCCAGCTTCTTTTTTCCAAAAGATTCAATAATTCTTTAGAAGAAGAGTTTGAATAGCACTTTATTATAATTCTAAGCTCCTCTTCTGTCCATAGATTTTCTTCTGTTATTCCAAGTGTTTTTTTTCTATTTTTTATAGAAGAAATTGTTCTCCCAATTATTAAAGATAATTCTTTTATTGATTTATCAATATTGTTTTTTAGAATTAAATCCTCTTGCTCTGTCCATCTTTTATTCTTCATATTTCATATATTTTATTATAAATATATGAAAATTTTTAAACCAAGCTGTTGATGGTACTAATTCAATTGTTAACTTCATATTCTATTATTTATCAACTCTTACTATTCTGGTTCCTCTCTTGAAGTTTATATAGCCTTTCTCGTTCTTAGCGAACTCAGCAACATAAATTCCATTCGTAGCAAGCAATGGAAGCAAATCCTTAACAGTTGGTTCAAATGCTCGAAGAGTTGTGAAACTAATTCCATCACCAACTTTCATAGTTAAATATTCCTTTCCAGTTTTACCTTGCATAAGCCTGAATGTTTCAACAACGAATATGTAATAGTCATCATCGTCAAAATTAATAACAGTCTCAACTGGTTTATCTCTCTTTGCACGCTTATTTACATCATTCTTAATTTCAAGTATATACTTAATTTTTTCAAGGTCGAAGTTACATACATCTATAAAATCTGACCTCTTAGACATTTCAGATGTTGGTGGATATTTGCCTTCTTCCTTTTTAACTGGAATGTCAAATGCTGGGTCATTCATATCAAATAGAACTCCTTGATTCGCTGCAACCTTAGCTTTTTTCTTCTGTTTAATTGCAATAAGCTGCTCTCTGGATTCACTCCAATCATCAAAAACCCCAGCCTTAACGCAAGCTGTAAATGCACCCTTATTAAACTTACTAAATGGAAGTCTCATAAAAGTACTCATATTTACAGTTTCAAGCGTCTTCTTAGGCTGACCTTTTTCTACTGGAATATTGTCTATAAGAGTTAATAGTTCCTCATACGCAACTGTCCCTAAGCCATTAATTCCAGAAAATCCCATAGATATTTCATGCTCATCAGTCATTGTCCATTCCCAGCCAGATTTTCTTGAGGGTCTCTTAATTATAATTCCCTTCGACATAGCTGAAGAAATTGCTGATGCAATCCAAACTTGTTGTTTTTCCTTAGTTCCAGACTTTGGGTGATTTAGAAGGGCTGTGTAAAATTCTGTAGGATAGTAGTGCTTAAGATAAAGCGTTTGCATTGCAAGATATGAATAGGATAGTGAGTGACTATTAGATACACAAATTCCATTAGCATAGAAATTATGATGTTTAGAATCTATTTCTAAATCATAAGTTTCAACTTCTCCTATTTCTTCAAATTCAACTATTTCCTCAAATTGTTCAAGCATATTTTTACTTTTTCAATATTATTAATTATATCATTTTCCCACACTTCAATGAGTTCGTATTCTAAATTTTCTTTTACAAAATTACGTTTTCTTTCGTCTCTCTCCAAATTGTTTTTTTGCATATCACTCTTAGGAACTGCATGTCTTGTGTCTGGATTGCAGTGAAAATAATCACCCTGCACTTCAATTAAAAATTTATCAACTTTAAAATCAAAAACAAATCCTCCATATCCAAATTCTTCTTTTATATTTTCTCCAAAAATTTCCAACAAAAATTCTCTAACCATTCTATGAGGAAGACTATTGGTCTGAGGAAATTCCCCCCTTTTAAATCGAGCTATAGTTTTCTCTCTCATTATCTGCTTAGACTCTTCAGAGTGCTTTTGACCAGTATGTCCATGTATCTTTCTGACCTTTGCGCTCTCAGACATTTTTTTTAATGTTTCATCAGAAAATTCAATACCCACCCTATCTTCTGATATTTTCTTGATTCTATCATCAGTTTCTTTTGTTAATCCATCATTCCAAGCTGTGGCTCCATACATTGGATTACCGCTTCCTTGACGTTCAATTTTCATTCTTTCGACATGAGATTTAAAATTATCATTATTTTCAGAAATATATTTTGTCATTTTACTCCAATCACAAGAACTACTAAACTTTCCAAACATTATATAACCAGATAACTTATAACTAACTAAATCTCCAGTCACAGGACATCTAGGTATTTCATAATAATCTTTCAAAATCTCAAGCATATTCTTACTATATCTATTTTGATAATAATAATCGGCTATCTCAGACAAATAATAATTTTTGTTCTTTTTTTCTTTAAGTTCTTTTCTCAATTCTGCTACTAAAATCTCTTCTCCAGAAACAACATCTATTTTAAAATCAATTTTTAATTTTTCCATATCTCATACATTTATAATAAATAGTATGAGATTTATTAAAACTTACTTTTTACATTGATTTTTTATCATCATTGCCACTGAATCAACATCTATATCTCCAGTCATAAATTTCAATTTCAAAAATGAAATAGCAGCCGAGAAGTGTATATCTTCTGTGTTCTCTATTTTTAGAAAAACATCTTCAACAAACTCTAAAAATTTTTTCGTATCAATTCCAGAAAATACATGTTCTGGTATATTTTTTATTTTTTCAATCATCTTCTTCATAAACTAATTTTTCCATTCCACTCACATAATAATCTCTATTTGGAAAGTTGTGTTTTAAATTTGTTGGAATTTCCAAATCTTCATCTGGAACATCTAATACATATAATATATCCTTTAAAAACCAAGATAAATGGGCACCTTCTTTAAATTTATGATTATTTATTTGTTTCAAAACCTGCTCTTTTTCATTTCCCTTAAAAAATTTATTTACCTTTTTTTGAGAAATAGAAGCTTTCATTTCTTCTTTTGACAACCAATATCCATTGTAAGACGACTTTATATTTTTGTATGACCATTCTTTTATATAATGCATCAACTCGTAACATCGTGTTTTATCGCCTTTATATTCACTATACTTTTTCATTTATCTTTATTTTTAAATTATTATCTCTAATTTCTTTTAGGGTCTTCATACCATTTTCTGTCATTATTTTATGGTCTTCTGTACACTCAAGTATTTTACCAGACTTCGTTTTAATTCTATAAACCTTCTTTTTACCATTATGATGAATATCTTTAACTGGATTAAATTCATCCTCTCCAGCATCTGGATTATAACCAAGAACTCTTTCTCCTATATTAACATCAAGCATATTAATCTCACCCCTATCTTCAGATATAACCTTATGATTTTCTGTTAAGCACTTATTGAACGAGTATCCCAAATACTGAATTACCCAATCTTTAATCTTATCAACCTCTGCAGTATCATAACCCTGAGCAGCCGCTCCCTCAAGGAACATGTTCCAGTATTGCTGGAAGCCTTTCCAGTTGCTATTATTTAATTCTTCTTCTGTAAGTTTTTCTCCAGCCGAGCTTCTGGCGATAATTTTACTCGCCTTATCCATGTATCTTCTGAGGTTATCTCCCTTACCAAGACCCATTCCACCAATTCTATCGGCAATAAACATAAGTTGCTCCTGAAATACAAGTACTCCATTTGTCTCTCTAAGAATTGGCTCAAGAGCTGGGTGGACCAACTTAATTTTTTCAGGATTAAATTTATTTGTGATAAACTCCTCGTGAGCACCGATTCCCATTGGACCTGGACGATAAAGTGCATTACAAGCCACAAGCTCCTCAAATTTCTCAACCTGCATTCCTCTTATCAAGTTGTTCATACCACTACTCTCAAACTGAAATATACCATGGTTAAGTCCAAGACGAAGCTCAATGAATAAATTCTCATCTTCAAGGTCAACGTAGTCAACCTTATCAGATATGTCAATACCCTTTGTTTTCTTTACAATCTCGATAGTCTCCTTGATTACATTAAGAGTTTCAAGCTTAAGTCGGTCTAATTTTAGAATTCCAAGAGCACTAAGGTCTTTACCAGATTTATCAGCCTCCTGGAATGCTGTGACAATATTTTCGTTTGATGCGATTATGTTAGTCGGAACATAGTTCCATGATTCGCTTGGAGTAATTACTACACCAGCAGCATGCTGGCCAATTCCTCTAATATTACCTTGAAGCTTAAGAGCAACTTCAATTATCTCCTTATTCTTAGGGTCACGAATCCAATTCCTAACTCTTGCGCTACACTCTGGCTTATCTGGCCATGTTTCAAACCAATGCTCAAGTGTATCGTTATACTTAAGGAAGTCTGGCATCTCCTCAGTTAAGGCAAATACATCTGAACCAAATCCAGTAGCATCCTTACCCTGATATGCTCTAACAACATCCTTAATCGTGTTCTTCTCAGAAAAAGTACCAAAAGTACCAACGGACATCACACGCTCTTTTCCATATTTCTCATATAGAAAGTTGTTTGTAATATCATCGGTTCCAGTCATGAAGTCAATATCAATATCTGGAGGCGAGTTATGAACACAAATACTTGATTTTGTTGAGTTTACAAAATCAATATCTATATTTGATGTTGCAAAAAAGAAGGGGTCTTTATCAAAAGATATATCATATACCACTCCTTTATAATCAATTTTATTTATAGATTTAATATTAGCCTTTTTCATTAATAAAGTTTTTAATAATTTCTTTTGTTTCTTCTCTTTTTTTACTCCAATCAAACTCCCATATAGTTAGATGTCTAAATCCAGTTATTCTTTCTAATGACTCAACCCTTATTTTATCTTGCTCCCAAATATCTTTAGCTAACATCTTTTTGTGCTGATGGTAATAATCTGAATCAAACATCTCTGGATTACAATGCCAATAATTACCATTAAAGTCAATTATTACTTTTAATTTTTCATTTAGAAAATCAACCCTATAAGTCCTTCTTCTCTTTAAATCTTGTATTGAAGCCTGGTTAACACCTTGTCCGTAATACATAGAACTATCAGATGCTTCTGAAAAATTATTATTTAAAAATTCAACTATATATTCAATAACTTCTTGTTCTATATTAGATATTCCTAAAGATAATTCTCTACTATTTTTAATCTGCCATTCATCTGAATAAAACAAATTATCAACACCATACCTTTCCTGCATTGTCATAGTCACAGCAGAATAATGACACCCTCGTTCTGTAAACCAATTAACTCCATATCTATCATCCATAGTCTTAGAAATCTTATCCTTTATTTTCTTGGATTGAATAGGCGCTTTAAGACCAGTTGTACCAAGATTTTCATTCAAAGACTTTTCATATTTACTCCTATACTCCTTGGTCTTGTAATATAGAGATTTATAATCCTTCTCAGATAATATATGTCCAAACGACCAAAACTTAACCCCTTTTCTTGATGGGTGTAGGTCAACAAATTCTTCTTGCTCTGAAAACCTATTATAAATTTTAACTCTGGATTCTGTTAATGAATACTTCTTGTCTCCAGATTTAATTAAAACAGCACTATGACCTCTTGAACCCTTTCCAAAATAACAATCTTCAACAACTCCAACTAACTTGTCTTTAATATATAATTCTTTTCCTTTTAAGTTATCAATAGAAATTAACAACTCGCTTTTATATGGCCAATTTTCTTTCTCATCATCACCCGCTCTCTTAAATTCAAAAAAATCACATAATCCAACAATTAAATCACTTTGCGTATTAAACTCAATATTTAACAATTCTTCTTTTTTCATAATTTATAAAATCTATATCTATAAATATAGATAAAAACTTTAAAATTTTAATAAATATTTTTTTATTTCTTTTAAAATATATTGTTCCATAATTTTTTTATTTTTAATAATAAGATTTATATTATCACTTGGTAAAATGTAATCAACATAACTTTTTGCAATAAAATCACTAAAAAGACTTTTTTCTTCTATATATAATTTTTCTTGAACTTCTGGGGTAAACATTTCTTTTAAAGAATAATTGTTATAATAATAATCTTTTATCATTTTATGTTTAATCATTAGTGATTTAAACAATGATTTTCCAACTCCAATATAACAAAAATAATCAAATTCTTGTTTACCAAATAACTGATTTGCTAAATATAAATCATCTTCTATTTGCATGAAATTAAATTTAAAATATAAATAATTTGTCTGTTTCTAATATTTCATCAACCCTAACTTCAATTCTCTTTCCGCATCGAAAAACTGGAACAATGTGACATCCTGTCAACTGAACCTTAGTTCCATCCTCAGCTTCAATTTCGTAGACACTTTCATCATCCTTAAGCTCTCTCTCATGTTTTTGTACAAGAGCTCCAAGTCCATGCTCAGTCTGAACTAGGTCTCCAATCTGGACATCAACAATATTTTTATAGGAGCCATCCTTTAGCATTACGCTACAATTAGATGTTAAACAATTTCTCTCTGGATTAAGGAAACGTTCAAAATAAAGGTCAAATCTTATTGGGTCAATCTTTGTGATGTCAAGACACCAAGATAGAAGAGAGCCTGCAGCAGAATTATGAACCCCCAATCCTTCAATATTATATGAATGAGTTTCTTCAACAGTTAAGTCATGAACTTTTCCTATATATTTCTTAACTTTTCTACTTTTTAATTTTGCCATTATTTAATTCTTTATGTTTATTTCTTGCCTTCCTATACCAACTATTACCAATATCTTTAAATTCAACAAGCCTATATCTCATATCGTTTGAATTACACCACAACCTTGCGGCCTCATTTTTTTTGCTAATATTAGCCTTGTCTGCCCATGGACCATAGCCCTTAACTTCAATTAAATATTTTCCATCTAAAATGAAATCAGGATAATAATGAGATAATTTACTTTTAGTATTTTTATAACTAATATACGTATTAGCTCTAATAATGTTGCACAATTTGTTTTCTGATTCCATAATCATAAGCCATGCGAGCTCATATCCACTATCATAATACAACCCTTTATAAAACCCTTTTAAGCCTCCATTTTTAGAGTTCTGAATCACCTTTCTTGCATACTCTGGATTTTCCCACTTCTCCTTGGCAATTATTTCCATTTTCTCTCTGTATTCTGGGTCTTTCCATTTTTTCTTTCCAGCCTCACTATGTTTTCTTCTAATCTCTGGGTCTTCAAATCTCTTTTCCTGAGCTTTTCTATTTTTCTCCTTGACCTCTGGTCTGTTCTGAGCAATCAATTGAGCCTCACTATTTCTTTCTCTACACTCATCAGTGTTACTAACAACCTTGTTTATGCAATCAGAGCAAATCGGTTCAAGAGGGAAAAATTCTCTGTTAATCATCTTCGCCAGTCTGGCATCAGACTCTGACCCACATTCTTGACATTCAAACTTTGCTCTAATTTTAGAATTCTTAAACAATTCTAATTTCCAATCTCCAAGAGAAATGAATTCATCAAGCTCAATTTTCTTGTCTTCTACAATAACACCAAAACTCAATAACACATTTGCTGGATTTCCACTTTTAAAGGGAATTTGATTTTCCATCAACTCACGCTTAAATATCTCATAAGAATATCCAAACTTATCTCTGAATATAGAAACTTCTTGCTTGGTTAAAAACCCTTTATCAAACATTGCTTCAATCATCTCTTGTAATTGCTCTTTTGTTAACTTTTTCATGACTACTTACTTTCTAAGTAAATAGTCTAAATTTTATGAAATTAGACCTGTGTGAGGTTTTATTTTTCTTTAAACTTATAAGTGGACTCAAACTCTTTCTTACCAATTCTATAAACCTCATTTGAAGATACTACAAGAAAATCTCCTTGCTTTAAAATCATATCCTCACCCCAAGAAGCTTTGAACTTAAATGTGTTTTTGTTTTCACCATCACCTTTTGTTGTAGTAACAACTTTCTCTTCTTTATCCGCAATTCTTGCCTTTACTGTCACACTTTTCTCAGCCTTCTTGGTTTTTAAATTTTTAGCAAAATCAAAAAACTTTTCTTGACTTGGTGTAGATTTAAACTCATCTTCAATTTTACTCATCACATCTTTTGTGACTTCTACAACATTTCTTTCCTCAGGTTTATTCTCAAACTCTTTGTATCCACTTGAATCTTCGTCATCACTAATGGGAGTGACATAATAATTCTTTTTAAACTTCTCTGGAGTAAGAACGTATTCTTCTCCAGTTGGATTTTTAACAATATAATCACCTTTTTTTGCTGTGTTTATTGTTTCAATTTCTTTTGCCTCATTCAAAGGAATTCCAGCAAGTTTCTGCATTCTGTTTTTTTCTGTACTCATAATAATTTATTTATATCAACAACTTCATCTTCTTCTGTCAAATCTTTTGCTTTCACCCATCCACGATTTTCAGTAAGAATCTCATGGTCAAGCGTACACTCAATGACCCTACCATCATCAAACTCAAGCTCAATGATGTCTTCCTCAATATCATATTCCAGTGTGTCAATTACTTTTCGTTCATCCCCAAAAGCATCAATCACCTTGTCTCCAATTTCGATTGTATCTATTGGGGCATACATTCCATCAATCATTTTAACTCTACTACCTGGAACAAAACACCCACGAGCAGGTCCGATGTCATAACCTTGTTTTCTATAGTAATTTATAATCTCCCAGTTCACAAGGAAGTAATCAAGCATCTTCTTAGATTCAATAACCTCAAGCTCATAATTAAGACGGTCAACATATTTCTTAATTTTTTCTTCCGTCATTTCAACAATTCCGTTCTCTTGGTATTTCTTGATTTTCTGCCTAAGTTTAGCAAAAGACAATTTTTTTATTATCTCCTCTGACTTGTCAGACTTAAAATAATCAATAACATCTTGAGTTGGCTCATATCTTGGATATTTCTCAGTACCAGTATCAAATTTAAAATTACACTTATCAGTGACTTTTAAAGTATTTTGCATACATAATTCAAGAAATGCATCTGGATAATTGAAGCCATGCTTAGTGTTCATTTTTTTAAAATCCTGACTTCCAAAATACCACAACTCTCTATTCTCCTTAAGGGAACAAGATGACATTGGACGATGCTGCTTGATTGAGGTTACAATATCTTGTAGAATGGAGTCATCCTTTGTTGGGTAGTATGTATCATTGCTTAATACTGGCATGATATTATACTTCCTCATCATCTTGAGCAAGAAGTTGTTGTATTGTTTTTGGTTGGCGAATTTACTGAACTTTAACTCTATTATGAGGTCATCTTCGAACTCAGTTCTAAGCATGTTAACATAGTTCTCAGCATCGTTCTCTTTCCCTCTAAGAACCATACTCGCAAGTTTACTATCCAATCCAGATGTAGAAACCAACAAGCCCTCCTTGTGTTTAAGGAGCCACTCAGTTGTTATTCTACCTTCCTTATTATAGTACCCTTCTGTATTTGCGAGATATAAGAGGTGATTTAAGTTATGATAACCTTTTTCATCCTTAATGAATATCTTAACCTTAAAATTATCACCCTCAAGAGCCTTATTTTCAAAAATACCGATATTATCGTTCAATAAAATTTCAATTCCAAATACTGGCTTGATGCCCTTGGACTTACACTTATTGTAAAATTCAAATGTACCAGATAAAGTCGCATTATCAGTGATTGCCATAGCTGTATGTCCAAGTGACTGAGCTATCTTGATATATTCACTAACTGAACCAGCTCCCTCAAGTATTGAGTGGAATGTGTGAATTCCAAGAGGAGCAAGTGGTATAGAATCCTTGTCTAAGGATTCCTCTGAAGTATTATTTTCAACAAACTCCGCAAGTGACTCATTGCTTATTTCTTCCTCACTCTCCTTAAATCCAAGAATACCTATTTTTTGAAGTTCGAAGAAACATTTAGCAAGAGCAGTAACATCGGCAAGTGCATCATGGGCATCATCAAACCCTCTTCCAAATAGCTTTTCATGAAGCTCCATCATTGATGGATACTTAAATCCGCTTCTTCCCATTTTATTAGGAATTCCAACGAACTCAGTTGTACGTGTCATGGTATCAATGTGCAAGATGTCAGGAATGTAGTTGTGCATTCCCTCTCGCAATAGTTCACACCCCACAACATTTTCATCAAACGTTATATTGTGTGCAATAAGATACTTGTAATTTCTAACTGCTTCACCAAATTTTTCAAGAGCCTCTCTTAAGGGAATTCCCTCAGACTTGGCTTTCTCGTTTGTAATTCTGTGAATCTTAATGGCATCATCAGGAATGATGTAGCCTTGTGGCTTAATTATTAGATTCTGCGAATCTATCTCTACGCCATTCTTATCAAAGACTTTCCATGCAATCTGAACCATTCTTGGCCAGTTATTGAAGTCTGTAATGGGTGCGGAAAAGCTCTTTGCCTTACCAGTTGTCTCGGTGTCAAATACTATATACATTTTTTCCAGTTTATTTGTCTCTATTTGGAAGGCTGAAAACTCCCACAATTAATTAACTGCAAATGTATATCAAAATCTAAGACTACGCAAATTAAAATTAATAATTTTCGTAGTCTGCATCATAATCTTGCTTTGTCATCTGAATTTTTTTCTTTATTTGCTCTAAAGATTTCTCCATCAACCTGCAGCTTCGTCTGGCATCAGCGCCAGCAATTTTTACCTTATTTGGTCCTAAAAATTTTTTTATTCTTTTGTCAAACTCCTCAAGTTCATTAAGCAATGCCAAGACCTCCTGTTTAATTTCATAGTGGTCATTGACATTCCATCCCTCATAGTATCGTTTTTCAATCATATTATCTTTTTCTATTTCTCAAGAATTTTTCGATTTCATCCATCAATTGGTCATTATCTTTTCCAAGTTTTTCAGAACCGTCTACAAGAGGGTTTGAAATTGGTGTTGGTAAAATTGAATACTCTTCTTGAATCATCTCTCTAACGCCTCTATTTGCAAGACCGTTATTAATGCTTTTAATTAGTTTCTGAGATTCATTTTTCATTGAATTGCTTCTTCTAATCAAGGCATTATCCTCAATTTTTGGCTTACTAGTTTCTTCTACTCCTAATAACTCATTAAGCATATTGTCAACGTGATTGTCAGAAAGTTTTTGAGCTTTTCTAAATTTAGACTCAGCAACTGGAGTAGTTTCTGGAGCAGCCTCTCCCCCAGCATCTGCGCCAGCCTCTGCACCTGCACCTGCATCAGCACCAAGGTCAAGCTCTTCAGCGCCACCGAAGCCACCGCCTCCGAAGCCACCGCCTCCGCCACCGCCAAGGTCACCGCCTCCTTCATCGCCACCGCCTTCTCCAGCCTGCTGAGCTTTCATCATTTCTTCAGCGCCTTCAATCTCAAACTTATCATCAAGGTCTTTGAAAAGTCCAATTTTCTTATACATCTCAACAGCTGAGTCAATTTCTGCAAATATTTTCTTCTCAACTTTTTTCTGCTTAAGAATAAGCTTGATTTCATTCTTAGAGAAACCAAGAATATTTTCCATGGCCCATACATAAGATACTGGAGATGTCGCCTCTGCAGAGAACATTTCCTTAAATACCTCAAGCCTTGCCTTCATCGTCTCAAGCTTAAGAAGCTCTTGCTGTGTAGAAGGATTGTTAAGTGTAAGCGTGAAATTGTCTATATCATCCTTAAACCCATTAAAGTAAAGGTGAATATTTGCAACTCTCTTAAGCTCTGCAAGAATCGCTTGCTGAATCGTATTAATTGTACGAGCAAACCTAAGGTCCTGTTGAGATAGTGTCGAGCCACCAGGAAGTGATTCACCATAGTTAAGGTAATTCTTTGGAACCTGAAGTGAAGCAAATAGTTTATTTTGAAGGTATTCAATATCTTGAATGTCCCCAAGATTTGAAGCTCCTGGAAGAGTCTCAATTCTTGATGACCTATCAGCTCTCATCGGTATAAAATAATCCTCTGTTACGTTCATTGGATTATATTTCATATTTATGTTACCTGTTCTTTGGTCAACTATCGGTTGTTTCTTAAGTTGAATCTGGAACTGTTGTATAAATTGAGAAACATCTGCATGCTCAAGGTTTCCTACATCAATATAAAATACACGTCTCTCAGGAGCTCTTGTGATACGATATACAAGCATTGAATCCTCAGCAAGCTGAAGTTGTTTCCAAAGCTTTCTTGCTGGGTCAAGAATAGAACGACCATAAGGAAGTTTTCTAACATCCTCAAGAAGTCTAAAGTGAGCCATCTGCCAATCTTCAAAAATATCACCAGTAGTTTCCCATCTAAATCTTACGTCATCAGTTCTTCCCTCGAAGCCTTCTTCTCTATGCATTTCATCAGAAGGAAGAGCCATTACGCCATAAATACCCTCCGACTTATCAATTTGAAGTTGTAAGAAGAAATCTCCATATTTAAGAAGGTCTCGAATCCAAAGCTTAAGAGCGAAGTCAATATCAAGTCTGTTGTAGAAAAGGTCTTCAAGAACAGTCTTAACCCTTGAGTTTTCAGAGAATATGTCAAGAATCTTTCCTTTCTCGCCCCTCGTAATACACTCATCCCTGATTATATTAAGAGCTGCTGCGATTTCTGGAGACATGTCCATTGCTCTAAAATCATTATAGGCAGCGATTCTATCAGTATCATAATATATAGTTCTTGTATACAGGTCATTAGCAATTTTGTTAACCTGCCAATCTAAGAACTGTTGCTGAACATGCTCTATATTATTTCCTTGGTTTTGTCTGTTACGCAATCCATCACCAACACCTTGTACAACTCCTGGGTTTTGTACTACAGGTGTCTTACGCTTATTTTTATTAATAGCGCTATTAACGCCACTAAAAATGCTTAAGTTATTTTTATCCTCGTCTGCCATTTATATGCTTTTTTTTAAATATATGTATTTGACTCTCTAAATTAAATAGTTAGAATCATTATCCCATTAACCAACTTATATCATCTGGGTCTGGGCCTTCACCGCCCGTATTAACACTATTTGAGCCATTGAAAATAAACAATCCTGCACCACCATTTGGAGTTTCTACTCGCCTATTTGGCTCCGTTATTCTTCCTACACTTGAGCTTGAGTTTAACATCATAGCATTAAGCATGCTCTTATACATTTCTGTGCTTGATGTTACATTTTCAAACTCAGTATCTCTGATGTACAATGCAAGACCAAGAGCAAGAATAAGGTCATCATTAAATCCTGGCTCATGCTCAGGCTTATCTCCATTCATTACAAAAGTCTGAAACTCAGCCATCAATCTCTTAGAGTGCAAAATCAAAGAGCTCTCTCTCATGTGCTCAATTATAGATTTTATAAGTAGAACTCTGTTTTTTCTTGATGTTTGAAATCCTGGAATCTCAGTTCCCTCGTTAACCTTATAGCTATAGTGTCTTACGTGAATGTCTTTTATATTTTTAGAAAAATACAATCTATTTCTTGGATATTTGAACTTATCTCTTATGTCAAAGCAAACACCAAGACCAAATGAATTAGCCTCTATTACAACATAGGCCATATTATACATCTTAGCTATATAATTGATGACAAATGGAAAGAGGTCTGGAGAAACTTTTTCTCTGTATTCTGCAACTTGCTCAAGCGTATCAACATCAAGAACTTGTATTGTCGAGAAATCTTGCCCATCACCCCTCGCAACGTCACATCCTATAATATACTGTCTACCATCTTCAGGCTTCTTGAATATTGTCATATTTGTTACTTCAGTTACAAACTTGGCAAACTCTATCGGATTTTCCTTCTCCATGTAGTCAAACCTAATGTAACCTTCAACTCCATGGTCTGCCATTACCTTAGCATGATATTTAGCAACCAACTGCGGGTCCACAGCAAGCCTCTTGGAACCTTCGAATGAAAGGTCAAGCTCCTGTGCAATTTTAACTGAATCCCAGTTAAGTCTCTTACATTGGTCTTCATACCATGGACTCCACGGAACTTTCTCTCCAGTTGGACTTATTTTCCACTCAAGGTCAACAGAACTATTTGGATTCTCTGTCCAGTGAACCATTGTTCCATCAAACTTATTCGCATTTCCAACAGCATCAACCCATGTCTTATAATACAAGTTACCAGTACCATTCGGAGTTGAAATCATTATACACTTACCACCAGTAGCTGAAAGTGCCATACCAGCACCCATCCAAATAGCGTCAGCATCCTTGATGAAGGCAGTCTCATCAAGAATAAGCATTGTAAGTGAATCTCCACGACCAGCATTTGGACTTGATGCCTTAGCTTCAGCATAAGAGTTGTTTGAGAACATTATTTTCTTTTGATTTTCTGTCTCAATAGAATCTGGCTTCATCCAATCTGGTGTATGCTCGATAAACTGCTTAACTGTGTCAAGGAAACGAACAGCTCCTGCTCCATCATTGGCAATGATAAGTATTTTCTCATCATATCTAAACATAAGCCTCCATGCAACATATCCAGCGGTAACAACCGAGAGACCTGTTTGTCTTGACTTAAGTATTATATTGTTTTGTTTTTTATGGAATTTAACCACACAAGTTTCCTGATAAGGAAAACATGTCATCTTATCTACTTTTCTTTTTTTTGCATCAAATACATATCCGTAGTTATTAAGATAATATACTGGGTCCTTTACACACCTGGTATATTCAAGCATTTTTTTATCTATCATTCCTATATTTTTTAAATAAATAGGGGTAAAAAATGCTTTTTATAAATTATAGCCCTATATACACATTTGTATCAAGTTCTGCATCTGACTTAATTATGATATTATCTGATATAAATATCACAGAAGTTGAATTGTTTTTTGCATACATTTGATAATTCCCAATTGTAGATGCAGACCAATCGGCAGTAAAAATCCCTCTTGACTCATCAGTAAGTAATATATTAACTGTAATTCCAGTATATGGAAAACCATCCCTATACATAGTTATATCAAATGTAGCTCCTGTTATAGGATAGTTATCCTCATTAACAGAAAGTATTTGTTCATATACAGTTTTTCCAGTTCCAGTAATCATTTTATTTTTAGTTAATAGTGTTTATATTAAAATCAAGCATAATAGTTCTATTTGTTTTAACAGAATTCATACCATCTGAAATCATATTGTTTATATTTTCACGACTTGCATCATCAATATCTCCTGTTGAATTTTTTATAATTGATTGACATCTTGTATAAATTCCTTTTTCTGATTTAAAAAGTTTCTTGAGAGAAATATTTGTCATTCTATTGTTTTCACGCATTAAAACTTCTACGGTTGGAGCTGCCCACATTAACTTACCTCCCTTAATTACCTTTTTATTTATTTTAATTTCATCCTCCCCTGTTCCAAAAGAAATTAAATTAATTTTATTATAAACACTAAACTCATCTTTATAATCAACAAAATTTTCTTTTGTATCTGAGAAGCAAATCATTGAAGGGTTGTTAACTCCCAGTCCACCATCAACCATACATGCTTTATTTAATTCTTTATCTGTTGATGAGCGAAAAACTTCTCCATTAATTACATGTGGCTTAAAAAACGTAGGAGCTGATGAAGTTGAGCGTACAACATCAAAAAGGCTAAAATCATACTTAGAATCAAGTTTTGCTTTTCTTGACTTAAAAAAATACATTTCTTGTTTAGTTGCATTATACGCAGGAATTATTATATCAATTTCCAAGTCAGATAATTTTTTATCTCCAACATAACTTTTTATTAAATTATTAAAGTTTGTATCATCATACTTAGGCCTTAGCCAGCCATACCTTAAAAATTGCTTATGAAAAATCTCATCTCCATGCTCTGTATATATTTTTAATATCTCATCACAAGAATATCCAAGAGCAAGCATAACAACAACTATTCCTCCAGTAGATGTTCCACCAAGTAGGTGAAAATAATCCTTTATCTTACATCCTAAAATTTTCTCAAATTCTCTAATCTGAACCAATGAATTAACTCCCTTGATTCCGCCTCCATCATTGCAGAATATATTATAATTTTTCTTTTTCATAATCTTAATATTTTAAAATGTTAATTGCTCTATTACCGCTTCTTTTATTCCAACTGTCAAATAAGCCTTAGTTGATGCACTTACCGCATCTCTAAGTGGTTGAGTATATCCCTGATTAAAATATTCCATTTGAGTCTTTACAGAAGTCAACATATCAAATGAATATGATTGATTTGCTGGCTCTCCATAAACTTGCTTTAAACCATCTAATAGAGCTGTCTTAGCGAAGGAAATCATATTACCCCTCCTATCTATACCCTCTTGAATACCCTCTTCTGGAGTGTAATACTTAGTGAAATTAATTGTTAGTCCAGTCGTATTATCGTTTAAAATCCAATTAGAAGTTTGATTTCTATATTGAACTATCCCTATTTCATCTCTTATGTAATCTCTAAACTCAGAAACCACCAAGTCACTATAAGTTTGAGAAGAAGGTGTGTAATTTTTATAATATTCAACTCTTCTAAGTTCACCTTTTATAATAGTCCTCTTCTTATGAAACCCTAAAACATCATAATCAATTTTAGAGGGGTCTTCAATGGAATTATTTATTTTGAATTGGGAGTTTGTATAGCTTGTTCTGATATTATCTGGCAACAAGCTATACATTTCAGCTCTAACTATTGGCTTATGAAAATTTATTGTAGATTCAATTGAATTATCAACAATGTCATATGTGCCACCGTTATACAACAAATCTTTTAATTCATCATTGCATGGAATAAATTCAACGTATATTTGACCATCCATTAATTCATATTTTCTTGCTTTAATATCAAATAACATAATTCTCTTTATTAATAATCAGTTTCAAAATAAATAGACACATAATCTAAAGCAACAGCACCAATAGCTGCATTATTTGTCCTAAAGGTATTCATAGTTAACAGCGTTGTACTTAAAGGCAACGCTGTTCCTGCAACTCCAGTTAAAACTCCAGATGCAACATCTCCAGTATTTAATCTTTCCACTCTATATCCCACAGTATTATTTGAATTTGGTGAAGAAAATATGGTAAGTTCATATAAATCTTGACTATTAGTATTACATGGAAAATTGGCCCCTAAGTTTATTGGTGTTTGAGCTGCAGAGCCTCCGTAATATATAAATAAATTTGTGTTTGCTGCACCATTTCCAACCCCTATGCAATTTGTTAAAGTAGATGGTTCTACGTTAGTTGGAGCTCCTGTTGAGTTTCTTAGTCCTATAAACATCCTCGTAGCTGTTTGAGCATCTGCAACTCCAAACCTAATTACATACATAAACCCACCAGCTCCAGAACCATTCCCTACAGTGTATTGAGCAACACCAAGGCGATATCCGCACAAAGAACCTGCTGGGTTAGCTGAGACAACGGCCAACCTTTTTGTTCTTGTAAGTAAATTTGTTGTTGTTACGTTTCTTGCGGTTGCAGTACCTTGTGCTGTTAATGCTGCTATTCCTAAAACTCCAGGAACAGTTGTTGAATTTCCAGGTGGATTCCAAAATGCTATTTTATTTCCATACAAAGAAGGTTGAAATGTATAATCAATTCCACTTGGCCCTACTTGACCCACCATTCTTCTATTTGCTTTATTTCTAACGAAAATAGTAGCCGCTGATAAGGGAGTCGTTGGAGTACCAACCTCTTCAAGAGTTAAAGTATCTGCAGATAGGCTTAAAAATATAGCACCACTGGAAGATGATGTTAATCCAGATATAGATAACCCAGCAACAGATGGAGAAGGCACAAGATTAATTGTTGGACTTGTTGCCGTTCCACCTGTTGTTATGTTTGTTCCATTTTGAACGGAAGTCGGAGTTATTGTAGTTCCCACAACAACTCTGCTATTTGCGTCTAGCCCTAGGTTTATAAGTGGAGTTCCAATAGGAACAGTTCTAATACTTAAGTTTTGCACATAAGTTGTATTCGATGCATTCGCCACTATATTTTGCCCACCAAGAATTACGGCATTTGTAACGCCAGAATTTATAGTACAGTTTTGTGTACCAATTGCTATTCCTTGTCTTGCATTGTTGGAGGTTGTTACCGCTAACCCTGCGTTTCTTTTTTGGAAAAAAGAGTCGGAATTAACGCTAAAATAATTGGCATCAACACTAACTTTGTCATTTAAATCATCTAAAATTATATTTGAAAGTTGTGAAAATAATTCTACACGATTTGTTGTTATTTCAATCGCACTACCAAGACTATTTGAAATCGAAACAAAGTCTGGATTTCCACCAGACGCAAAGTCAATTTGTCCACCTCCATTTGTTGAGCCGATTCTTGTTCCTGCTGACATAAAAATATCACCAGTAACTGTACCACCACTCAACGGAAGATAATTATTTCCCACATTTCTTAGAGCGAATATATTGTACAAATTTGTACTTCCAGACACCAAAGTCGTTGCACTCAGTGTTGTGAAACTTGAGGCTCCAGATGAAGTAATTGAGTTAAATGAAGGCGATGCCGCAGCTGAAACTTTATAATCACTTCCAGTTAACGCCACTCCAATATTAGAGCCAGCTGAAACACTTGTCCCAGACAATTGAGCTGCTGTTAAAAATATGTTATATAAATTGGTTGAACCAGAAACTAATGTTGTTGCGCTCAGTGTTGTGAAGCTTGAAGCTCCAGATGCACTGATTGAATTCACTGAAGGTGAAGACACAAGGTTAATCGTTGGAGCATTCGATGTTCCACCTGTTGTTATGTTTGTTCCTGGCTGAACTCTTGTTATATCATTAGTATCAGTTGTTGAAAATATAGAATATAAATTCGTTGAACCAGATACCAAAGTCGTTGCGCTCAGAGTTGTGAAACTTGAGGCACCTGATGCAGTGATTGAGTTAAATGAAGGAGATGCTACAAGATTAATCGTTGGATTATTTGCTGTTCCACCTGTTGTTATGTTTGTTCCTGGCTGAACTCTTGTAATATCATTTGTGGAATTTAATGTAATAGTATCTCCAGTTGAAAATGTTACATTAGTACCTGCAGACAATGTTCTAAATTGAAAATCGACACCGCTTTTTTGTTTAAATAAACCAAAACCACTTCCTATGTTTGATGTAGTATTAGTTTCTCCACTATTAGCTATAGTAGAAAATATTCCATACAAATTAGTAGAACCTGAGTTGATTGTTGTAGCACTAAACTCTGAAGTGAAAACAGAATTAAATGATGCATAGTTTCCAATATCTATATATACATAATTAGATATAATTGCATCTAAATCTGTCTCCTCTTGTCCTGTGAGTTGATTTTCAAAAAAAACTTCTATATCAAAATTCTGTAAATTATAATCTATGAATATTGGAGTAATACCTAAATCTATAGATATTATCCCAAATAAAGCATCTGGAGCTGCCTGCTTATTATATGAATAACTATATGCCATTTTTTAAAATTTAGCTAATAGTGAAATTTTTCCAGACCAAGATGAATTTACACTTGGTGTGACCACCAAGTGTAAGTAATCTGACGTACTTCCACTATAATCATTTGCGATAAAAGTTTTTCCTGGCACAATAGAAATTGCTGTTCTTACACCTGCTTGGTTTGTTGTTGACAGGAAACCACTATCCACAACTTCACCCCCAGTTACTGTTGTACCATTTATAGAATATGCTATAGGGCTTGTTGCGCCAGAAACCCAAGTTGGACTTCCCCCTAAATTACTTTCTCCTAAATATCCTCTTTGTAAAATTAATTCCCAATATGCATTTACTGTCGCTGTGTTTGTAAATAACTCTACTGAAATAGGTATCGCCTTTGTTCTATTCACCTGAGAAAAAAATGTAGGATTTAACCTCACAGATATAACAGACTGTCTGGCACTAAAAGTTCTTGTAGTTAAGCCATTAGAAAATGAGAATGGGAATCCTATTTCATCTTGACCACCTTCTGAAATTACAGATGCACATATTTGTCTGAATGTATTATCAGAGCCTCCTGTTGATATAACTTCATATCTAACAGGTAGACTTCCTGTCTTCATGTAAACAGATGTGTTTTTATTTGCATTTAAAATTTGATGTACTGGAATAATTTTTCCGTTCAGGTCGAGCGCATAGACCACCCTTCCAACTCCAAGCCACTGAAAATTTATAATAAAAATATTTGCCTTTGTCAAATCTAAGTGTAATCCACTTGGGTTTAGCGTATTTCCAGTATCTAATGTATCTATATTCCACTGACTTTGCGGAACAAAAGTATCTACAGGAGTACCACTTGTTGAAGTTCTAACTACAACCCCGAAAGTGCCAGTTCCACCTGTAGATGCAAAAAACAATCCATCAGAATCATTATAATATCCTATTCTTTTTGCAACATTTGCAGTCGGTGTTCCAAAAACTCCCGTTAAAATAATCAACTGGGATTTTCCTGGCTGATATATATTGTAGCCATGTTGTTCTCTTAATAATCTATTTCCACTTGATGTTACACTAAACGTAACATCAGATGTATTTTGATTAAATGTGAAAGTTCCTCCACTTTTATAGTCCTCAAAGTAAGTAGCTCCACTGGTAACCGTTGAACCGTAGTTAAATAAATTAAAGGGTTCACTTACTCTTAATCTACTAAAAGCATCTAAATTTGGACTATCAGAAAACTCTATTTGGTTATTTAATATAAAACTCATATCTATAAATATTAAAAAATTAAATTACTATATACTCCTGACCATCAAATAAAAAAGTCAAAGATGGCTTGTTATTAGCTTTTATTTGATAGTTTGTATTTCCATCAATTGTCTTTGTTCCACCTGAAACGGTTATGGGATTTAAAACAGAATCACCCTTCCTATCCTTAACAACATAAAAATCATTTGTAAGTGGACTTGAGGGTAAATTAATCTGAGTTGCTGAGCCAATTGTCTTATTGACAGAAACTGTATTAACTGTTCCTGTAAAACTATAACCTGTTCCTGCTGTTAAAATAAATGTATTATAAGGACTTTTATTTATTGGCTGAAATATATTATAAAGGTCAGTTCCTGCCGAGTAGATAACCCCACCGTTCTCAGCAAGTCGAGCATTCATTGTCATCAGTGTGTCATTGAATGGATTGGTCATTCCTGAGCCGCCAGCAATTGCTGAATGAGTTCCTGAAACTGTATTTCCTGAGCCTCCTCCAACAAAAGAATAGGCTCCAGATGCTGAATTTTGCTTCCCCCCAATAATTGACGAAAAATCTGCTGTTGCGAAATTTCCTCTACCACCAGCAATTACTGAATATATTGCTATTGCTGAGTTACTAATACCACCTCCAATAAAAGAATGGCTTCCAGATGCTAAATTATAACTCCCATTAACAACTGTTGAATATTGTGTTGTTGCCGAGTTTTGAAATCCACCTCCAATAAAAGAAAAATTGCCAGAAGATAAATTTATATAGCCACCTCCAACAAAAGAAAAGGCTGCAGAGGCTAAGTTTTGATTTCCACCAACAATTGTTGAATATTGTGTTGTTGCTGAATTTATTCTTCCTCCACCAACAAAAGAATAATATGCAGAGGCCAAATTTCCTCGACCTCCAGCAATTGCT
>JACCEA012529054.1_pt1 | contig 33538 bp, 40 predicted proteins | sample 7449851 | NCBI WGS metagenome assembly JACCEA01 (sample SAMN15323453, study PRJNA562643) | freshwater metagenome | isolation source: river surface water | place: USA:Blue River Watershed | collected 2017-08-18 | reverse complement strand
AGCTTTCTTATTTGGAGGAAGAATCATCAGCTCATATGGGTCATACGATTCAAAGTTTTCAAAAAGTTTAATGTATTTCATGGTCTTAATAAATTTTCAAGTCCTTCAGTTCTCACAAGGTCGTAGGGGGTGTCATCATATTCATTCCGAATATCCTTTCTAGCCCCTGCGTCTATAAGCATCTCTGCGATTTCTTCATAAGTAGTCGGATATCGATGCCAATTTATCACAGCATAGTGCAGAGGTGTATTACCATCTTCATTTTGCACATTCAATTTCGTTCCTGCATCTATAAGCATCCGTACGATTTCTTCATATCCATTAAATGCAGCCAAGTGCAGAGGTGTCTCACCATCTTCATCTTGCAGATTCAAATCCGCCTTTGCATCTATAAGCATCTGTGCGATCTCTATTTCCCCAAACCTTGCAGCCACGTGCAGAGTTGTCTCATCATATTCTTCATCCTGCCAATCCAGATTCGCCCCTAGGACAATCAGGTCACTTACAAGATTCAGGTTTGGACTAGATTTTCCACATTCCCTCATAATCATCTCAGCTTTCTTATTTGGAGGAAGAATCATCAGCTCATATGGGTCATACGATTCAAAGTTTTCAAAAAGTTTAATGTATTTCATGACTTTAATAAATCTTTAAGTTCTTGGGTTTTCGCAAGGTCGTAGGGGGTGTCACCATCTTCATTTTTAATATCCATTCTAGCTCCTGCATATACAAGTATCCTTGCGGTTTCATAACTAACATTACCCACAGCCCAATGCAACGCGGTTTGATCCCATTTATCTTGAATATCCAAATTTGCTCCTGCATCTATAAGCATCTGAGTAATTTCAGAATAATTACGCCACGCAACCCAATGCAACGCAGTCTCACCATCTCGGTCTTGAATATCCAAATTTGCCCCTGCATCTATAAGCATCTGGGAAATTTCAGGATAATTACCCTCCACAGCCACATGTAATATTGTTTTCCCAAAAATATTCTGAATATCTAAATCTGCCCCTGCATCTATAAGCATCCGTACAATTTCTACTCTCCCAAACCACGCAGCCTTATGCAACATAGTCATATTATAAACTTCATCCTGCCAATCTAAATTTGCTCCTAGGACAATCAGGTCACTTACAAGGTTCAGGTTTGGTTCATCCTTCTCACACTCCATCATAATCATCTCAGCCTTTTTATTTGGAGGGATCATCATTAGTTCGTATGGATCGTGAGGCTCAAAGTTTTCAAAGAGCTTAATGTATTTCATTATTTACTTAAGATGTTTTGGGCTCTTGTCATTAAACTATCAAATTCTTCTAAAGATGATTCAATCTTAAAAATATGGTTTTTTATTTTTTCACCCATAGTTTTAAAGAATTCAGAAATCTTTGAAAATAATGACTCATTTAATTCTGAGGACTCTTTCATTGGTTCTACAAGTTCACTTCTGAAATATGGTTCTTTATATCTCTTTGCACCCTCTGGTTTAGTGTAAAATACCCCAAATTCAGTGTATTTGACAAATTCACTAATGGAGTTCATACTTCTAGCTAATTCTTTACAAGCATCTGCATGATTCTTATTCAGACTTGTGAAAATATCATAAAGTTCAATTTTGTCCTTATCAGACAGTTCATACATTTTCTTTTCCATTCTAAGAACAACAGTTAGTTCATTTAATTGAATTTCATCATTCTTAATCTCTATACCCAAAGCATCCAATTTTTCAATAGCATTCTCAAATGCCTTATACATGCTTTGTAAATTTAAATCCAATCTTTCTCTTGCTTCAAGGATTATATTTTCGGCTTCTTTTTTATTCTTCCAATATTCATCTAAAGCCATTTTTAGTTGAGATTCTATACTTTTGATGTTTATATCTTTATGAATACCCTTCATTTGCTCAATTCGTTCAGGATCAATAGACATCCCCTCTTTTGATTTATTACCCGAATCCTTTTCATAATCAATATATGAGTCTTCGTTCAAATCAAAAAATTCTGGTAAAAATGGTTTAATATGCTTTCCCATGTTTTCTTTTATTTTATTTATTAGGTATATATCATTATATAGATAAAATAAATTTGATTTTATGGCTTGGAGCACTGAAAGTGTTAATGAATTATTTGAAAGAATTACCAATGGCGAAGCATTACCTAGACAAAACCCATTTGCTGAGGGTGATACTGATTGGAGAGCTGCTAAAATTGCCTTTGAATATACTCAAGAAGAACTAGAAGAAATTATAAAATGCCAAAGAGATATTCTTTATTTCGCTAATAATTATTGTTTCGCTAAAACCGATAATGGTGTTGAAAGAATCAAACTAAGAGATTACCAAGAAAAAGTTATTAAATCATATGCAGATAATGATAGAGTAGTCTTTTTAGCTTCTAGGCAAATAGGAAAAACAATTACAACTTGTATTTTTTTGGCTTGGTATATTTGCTTTCATGTAGATAAAAATGTTTTAGTTATTGCTAATAGAAGAGCAACATCTGAAGAAATTTTAGATAAAACTAAAACAATCTTACGCCATTTACCATTTTATATGAAACCTGGTTCACTGGTAAATAATATGGGTAAAATGTCATTTGATAATGGATGTAGAATTTTTGCGGAGGCTTGTACAGAATCCCCTGCTATTGGTTTTACCTTTGATGTTATTTTCGCTGACGAGTTTGCATATATTCCTGAAAAAATTGCAAGATCGTTCTATAAATCAATATTACCCACACTTTCGTCTGTGAAAGATTCTAAAATGTTGATAACATCAACCGCTAATGGTTTAAATCTTTTCTATGAAATTTATGACAATGCCATAAAGAATAAGAGCGATTTTAAACCTTTGAGAGTTGATTGGTGGCAAGTTCCAGGAAGAGATGAAGTATGGAAACAAAAATGGATTAATGATTTAGGTAGCGAGGAAGCATTCAATCAAGAATTTGGGAATCAGTTTGTTGCAAGTTCTTCATTCTTATTAGATACTCAATCCATTTCGTTTGCAAAAAAATGTGAGAATAAGTATGAATTTAGAGAAATAGACTCACTTCACGATCAAGATATAAACTATAAAGATTTAGTTTGGGACTATTCGTTTGACTTTGATTATAAGAATAGTGATGATAGATTTAGATTAGGAAAAAGGTTTTTTGTTATGTCCATAGATTTAGCGGAAGGTGCTAATAGGGACTATACCATCTTAAATATCTTTAAATTAGTCCCATTGAGTATGGGTGCCATTAGGAGACATAAACTTTATAGTGGGGAAGTGGACTTTTTTGGACTAAAACAAATTGGAGTATTTAGGTCTAATACAGTTTCTATATCAGACTTCGTAAAGATAGTAAATTCTGTCGTTTATGATGTATTAGGTGAGGAAAGAGTAAAGATTGTATTAGAAATGAATTATAATGGAAATTATTTCTTAGAGCTTATGTCTCAACACGAAGATTATTTTTCAGAACTCTTTGTAACAACCAAACATAAAAGTGATGATAAAGTATTCAAACCTGGTATTAAACTAAATAATCAATTGAAAAGAATTTATTGTGAAGAGTTTAGACCTAATTTCAGATCCAGACGAATTATTTTAACACATGATCTAACGATAGCTGAATTTACAACTTTTGGTGTTAATGAAGCGGGAACTTATTCAAATGAAAGAGGTCATGATGATTTGGCTATGAGTACTGTAAATCTTATGGCATTCTTCAAATCATCGGTTTTTCCAGATTGTGTGAGTGAAATTTGGGATGAAGGTGTTCAAGATAGATATAAGAAAGAAATTAACAAAAAGTTAGAGTCAATGGCTAGTGATAGTCCATTAGGAATGAAGAATATGGGAGAAATCTATAAGATGATGTCTTAATTTAAATATTCAAAAGAAACTAATATAGACTCTTCAACTTCATTTTGAAAATATTTATCTTCTTCTAATTTTAAAAATTGAATAATTCCAGCCTTTATAAGTCTGTCCAAATCTTTTGAATTTTTAGGAGCATCAATATCAACATCCACTTTAGCTTTAATAGCATATTCAGATGCCATCATATTTTTTGAATAAGGAACATCTGAAATATAATCAATATTAAAAGAGTAGAATGTTAAATCATTAAAATTGAAAGGAGGTTTAATTCTTTCAATAAATCTTTCTTTGATTTTTCTTTTAACAATCTGAGGATTGGTATTATGTTTCAATACAAATCTGAATGTTAGTTCTATTTCTCTTTCTGTATTAAACTCAAGTTCTTTTTTAAATTGCTCATATAATTTGATATGATTCATAATATCATTCTTCAATTTTAAATATGTCCTTTAGAATTTCAGCACTTTGACTAAAAATATTCAATTTTATTAGACAATCCTTTTCCTTTTCTAGACAATCAACAGCCTTAAGTGAATCTAAAATCGTGTTCTTTACAGTATTCATCACATCTAAACAATGTTCAGCTTTCAATTTTAAATCATCCTCTGCTAAAAAATTTCCCATTATTATTATTTATTTTTCCCTAAAATCCTATCTAGCATTGAAAGTTTCTTCTCATCTTTGGATTCACCAGATGCAGTAGGTGATTCAATCAATCCAGTATAAAATGAATTTATGAGAGCACTAGCAGAACTTTTTCTTTGAATGCGTATTCTATCAATAGAAATTAACCATAACTTATTCCAATCATGGAATTCAATAGTTGCATTCTTAAATCCATATTTATGCATATAACTAATAATATTTTCTCTTTTTTTAGGGGAAATATCATTTACATCAAATGAAATTGAAGTTAGATCACCAACTGAATCTCTTTCAAATTTCATAAGTCTTCCGAGCATATTCTTTTCTGAAAGAAGATTTTGAATATACTCAAAGGAGTCACCCATAACTTCTACTGATTCAGTAAGATATTCTTTAAATTCTTTCATATATCGTATGTTTATTTATTAACTTCAATTGTTCCTTCTGGATAAACTTCCAAAATTGTCATATCTGGATATCTGTTCTTATTCATCAAAAAATTACGTTTTCTTCTTGTAGTTATAACTTGGAAAACGAAATCTTCAGGGTTTATTACTAAATTGTTATTTCTCTCCATATTAAAAATTTTTCTTAGAAAGTTTTTATCTGGATCTAATGAATTTAACTGCCAATTTGCATATTTTCTTTTTAACTCTTTAACTTTTTCAGCATCATATAACTCTCCTACTATGGCTATATTCGTTTTAACAACAGTTTGATATTCATCATTATCATAGACTACAATAAGTTCAAATGGATATTCAATAGTTCTGTCTCTGAGTGTATAATGTTTTCTACCTTCCTTACTACTATTTTTATACAAATCTATTAACTTACTAGATGCTTTATTTAGTATCCCTTCAATTTCCCAAGGCTCTATTTTAAAATCTTTCATTCTTTCGGCTTTACCATGTTCACTAAAAACGACATGAAGTTTTTCAGTTAATGAATCATATTCAATTTCACCTTCAAATAAAGACCAATCAATAAAATAATTTAGATCAGTATTACTTTCTTTAATCAATGACTCGTACGGTCTTATGTTTTTCATTAGTTTCTTATTTAATATTTGAAAATTCTTTCTGAATAGCTTTTTCTATTAATACCATATCTTCTTTAATCATATCTTTAATTTCAGAAAGACGAGTATTCTTGTCCTGAATCCATTTCTTAAACTTGATGAATTGTTTCTTAATCATTTGACCGAATTCAGTCATTTTAGATTCTTCAATAGATTCAAATTTTAAACCAGTTTCTGCTAGTTCCTTTGCAGATTCTCTGATTTTTGATATAATTTCTTCTGTTTGCTCAAGATAATGTTCAAATTCACTTTGAATTTTATCTGATCCATTAATAGAATTTCTCAATTTATCAAACTTACTATACATAAGAATAACATCGTAAATTTCAGAACTGTTAGTTTTTAACATATCTGAAAAAGGATTATTAGAATTATTTATAGAAATAATGTCTTTATGACATTTTTCAAATCTTTTCATTACATCTAAATAATGCTGTTTTTTCTCTACATTACTCATTTTATTTGTTTTTTTTACTAGAAGAAGTAGTTTTCTGATATTTCTCAAACTTATATACCAAATCTTCAATATTTTTTCTTCCTATACCTTTACCTGAATGAACTTTACATTTAGGAAAAGTTAAATTATAATCAATACAATACTCTATAAGCCAAACAATACAGTCGTATCCTGTCTTATTCTTAAATGTATCGTATGGTATAATATTTACATCATTATATTCAGAATGCTCATCTGATAAATTGTGACTTATAGAAATCCTAGAAGGTAAACCCTTATCTATAATAGTTTGAATAAAAAAATTATAATCAGTTACAGTTATCCAATTATAAACAGCATATTCAGGGGTTTTACTTGTATTCCAGATATCTTTAGGTGTATTTTCATTATCTAAAAAAAGATTATAGCTCATAGAGCGTTCCGTAGAATGTTTAGGCACTTAAGCCTTTAACCCTATATATTTTATTTTTAAAGGATAAATTAAAGAATATGGTTTAATTAAACAAAAAATAAGAAAAAGTAATAAAATAAAAAAGTGCATATTAACACATTTTCGTCCAATCTTTCAGAGTGGACACACTCCAGGGTTAATATACACAGGTATATTTAAGATGTAAATATTAAATAACTTAATTTGTAGATTTTAAATATTGTTTATTATTTTTTATTTCTTTTTTTAAATTAACTTAAGAACTATAAATATAATAACAATAGATAATAAAAGTAAAATAAGAATAAAATATAAAATTATGATTTGTAATCAATTATGAATATTATGAGAAAAATCTTAAGATTCTTAGGATTTCTTAGAATTAATCTAAACAATCATATACTATATAATACACGCGAAACGCCAAAAGGTTACATTGTGTGGAAAACTTTTTTTAGTAATGTCAAAAAAACGCAAAAAAACCCAAAAAAATTTTTTTTGAAAACTAATGAACTTTTTTAAGAACTAAGATATATAAAGATATAATTTTTTCTTTTTATTTTTTTGGAGATCGTAATGGCTAAAGTCATCGATGTAGAAAATGCAACCGAAATGGTTGAAGATGTAGTACAAGTTCCTGTTCAAACCACAACTCAAGAAGCATCCCTTAATGGAGTTTGGGATGATGAGAGCTTACCTATGGAGCAAAGAATAGAAGCTCTATCCAATGAGGTACAACGATTGGAAAATGAATCAATTACGAAAAGATATTTGATTCAAGGTGGTTTAGATGTCGGTATGGAACTTAAGAAATTTATTAAGGATCGTGTAAAATGGAGATTTACAGATGCTTTCTTAGTAGTTAATCTTAATAATGAGGTTGAACAAGCAATCAAAGATTGCCGTAAAAATCAAATTTTTGAAATTACTGGAATTTGGATTGAACCACTTTTACAGACACTTCAAGGAGCAGATGGTGTAGGTTTGGAATCTGCTAAAACTTTTTATGAAAAACTGTTGGTTCCAGTTTCAGATACTGTAAATACATATCGTAAAGACGCTCAACTTCTTCAAAACTTAAAACTAAAGTTAGGTTCTTTAGAAAACGGTATTTCTGGGGAAATCCCAGCCGTAGAAGAAAACTAAAAATATAGTGTATAACTATTGATTTAGTCAAAAATAAAAACTATAAAATGTTAGAAAAAATCAAAGGAAATCTTCCGTTAATCGCTATTTTCTTTTGTTTAGCAACAATGCTATCACAATGTACGACTTGTACAAGAGTTTCAAATGCAGTTAGTGTAGTTGAAGAACAGAAAAAATTTACTGATTCTTTGATGATTGAATACTCATATCAGGTTAAGTCTAATGGTGAAGCGATGAAGAAGATTGAAACTAAGATTGATTCTGCTATGTATGGTGGAGTAAACAAAAAATCTCAACCTAGTTACATAGTAATCAAAAAGTAAAAAAAAACTGACGAATTTGAGCCATCATACAAAAAGTATGGTGGCTTTTGTTTTTTTTGGGATATATAGACTATCAAATGAAATTACATTTAATAATGAAACTTAAACCTGATGATTTTAGAAAAATTGTGGTTGCATCCTTTTTGGCTGTTCCCTTTTTATCTTCTTTGATTTCAACTATACACATTATAACCTTTTTTGGTTTGGGTAATATGTCATGGATGGCTATTATCCTTGCTCTTGCTTTTGAAATAGGTTCGATTGCATCTTTAATGACTTTGACTGTTTTGGATAAAATTAATAGGGCAGCAGTATGGTTTATTTTCTTTGTATTAGTCATAATGCAGATGCTAGGTAATGTGTATTATACATATGACTTTATATCAAATGCAATGGCTTCTAATCCAAAATGGATAGATTCATTTATTGATCTTGTTGAAATGATGACGATGCAAAAACTTGAGCAAAGAACCACTAAGTTTATATTGTCACTTCTGATTGGCTTACCTATTCCAGTTATATCACTTGCATTCCTGAAATCTGTTTCAGATTATTTGAAACCTGTTGAAAAAGTTACCAATTCTTCAAATACTTTAAATGAAACGATTCAAGAATCTACTGAAACTACTGAAAATAAAGAAGTTGCTGAAATAAATGAAGAACTAGAAATAGAATCAGGTAATATACCTCAAGGATCTTTTAAAGTATCTGAAATGATTGATAGGGATGTAAATAGTCAAATTACAGATTCAGTAACAACAGTATTGGAGAATGAAATAGAACCTGAATCAAATATATCCATTCCAGAGGTAGAAACATCTGAATTATTGAACGATACTGAAATTTCTTCTGAGATAGAAATTGAAAAGATTGAATTAGAAGAACCTAAAGATATATATGAGGGTAATGAGGAAGAACCAGAAGATTCCTTTTTTGATGATACTACTGTAGAAGATCATTATGATAATTTTGAATATGATGAAAATGAAGATGATGAAAAAAAAAGTCTTTAAATAATCTATCAGTAAAAATTCATCCACAACATATAAATATGTTTAGGCTATAAAATAAACAATGTAAATGTCAATAACATTTGTTCAAAATATGCCCCTTGATTGTTACGATGATCTTAATTCGTCACAAAGATTCGTAACATTTAACTTATGTGGTAGGGCTAGTGTAATTCAAGGATCAAATACTTTGGATAAAGTAGATTTATCTAAAATATCTATACCTATTTCTGAATTTACACATACGAGTACAGAACTAACAAATGGGGATGTATTATTAAATGGTGTAAGTGATATGAAATTCATGATTATCATGGTAACATATCCAAATGATGAGAATATAACTTCTGCTGATAAATATGTAGAGTGGTCTTTAGATAATACAAATTGGAATAAATTAAGAGAAATGATGGTAGTGACTGGAGAAAATAACTTGATTTATGTAAGAAATCAAAGGCCTTTTAATGTTAGATTAGAAATACTGGCAACAAAGTAATAAATAAACTATGAGTACTGGATTAACCCCTAATCAAAAAAGTCATATAACTTATAATATAGTTGAAGCAAATAAAGCTACAACAAATATAAGTCTTGAGCATTTTGAAGAATCATTTTCAGAAATATTGCCAATTAATCCAAATCAACTTTGGATAGATTCCGATAGAATACCCGCAATAAATCCACATAAATCGGATGCTGTTCCAGATGGTACAACATACTCTGACGCTGGAGATTTAATTTTTACTAAATATCATCAAACTGTCCTAACTTTTGATCAAGGTAGTGATAATGCATTTTATGATGCTAATGGTGATTTGAACGATTGTATTTCTCCTAGTTTATTCGGAATAGAATATCAGGCAAAGGTTTGGAAATATGACATAGGTTCATCAACATGGCTTCCAATCCCATTGGGTCAAAATGATTGGGTATTTAATTACAATTCAGGTGTTGTTACATTTTTGAATGGATTGCCTGAAGGTGTTTCAATAATAAACCCATGTGCTGTTACAGCATATAAGTATGAAGGAGAAAAGGGATTCCCAGCGAGTATATTAGGTGGTCAAGGACCTCAAGGTTCAAGGGGTCCTCAAGGGTTTACAGGCATACAGGGTCCACAAGGGGTTCAAGGAGTACAAGGAATTCAAGGAATTCAAGGACCTCAAGGTTTTCAAGGAGCTTTAGGCCCACAGGGAAATCAAGGAAAAGATGGTAGCCAAGGAACGCAAGGTATTCAGGGAGTTCAAGGTGTACAAGGAACTCAAGGTGTACAAGGTCCAGCTGGTATCCAAGGTGCAACTGGTATACAGGGGGCACCTGGTGAACAAGGACCAAATGGCCCTAGGGGATTTCAAGGATTTACGGGTGAAACAGGTCCAGCTGGTCCAAAAGGAGATCAGGGAGATGTTGGACCAGAAGGACCTCCAGGTCCTTGTCCATGTCCAAATGTAAATCAAACTATAACAAAAACGGATTCAACTCCTTTGGAATTGACACTTAATGTTGATACATCATTTGCTAAAATAGGTGGTAATCCTACATCATCCTTTGATCTAGTTGGTATTGCAGATAATACAGATGGACGTGATATTATAGTTTCTAATGAAACAGCATATTCTATGTTTGTTAGAAATAATTCTATAACTGCTGGAGCAACATCAAGAAGAATAATGACACAAAGCGGTTCTGATTTAGAAATTAATCCATATGCAGCGGTAAAAGTCGTATATTCGTCTTCAACCGCAGGTGCTCAAGGTCGTTGGTTAGTTTTATAATTTTCAATAATTTTAAGGAGAATAAGTATGGGATGTGGTTGTAATAAATCAAAAGAAAATACAATTAAGTCTACAACTAAATTATCAGAAACTACACAATCTATAACTACAAGTGTATCTGAAACAAAACATCAATCTCATATATTATCGGATACTGATCCATTATATTTACAAAGAGTAGAAATTTGTACCTCATGTGAATATAGAGATCCAGCTAAAGAGCGTTGTATGGCTTGTGGTTGTTTTATTAAAGCTAAAGCTAGATTAACATTAACAAAATGTCCCCTATCTGAACCAAGGTGGTAAATGTATTCCTTGAAACAAATCTTTGAAGATTTAAGGTGGAAAGTCCCAGATATTGAAAAATTTTCTAGAGGGAATCGTAGAAGATATACCTCTCATGCCTCAGCTATAACCCATTTATTTTCAAGAGCTATATCTAATGAAGAAGTATTGTATTTTGATGAAATTATGCAAATAATAAAAAGTGCAAAAGTCAATACAGGTTTCAAGAGGATATTAAATGAATGTATTAAAGATAAAACTTTAATAGATTATGATATACCTATACCAGCACCTGAAACTTTTAACTTTAAATTTGCTGATATATTTTGTAATTCTGGTGGAGCTACAATGGCTTTAATGAAAGAAGGGGGAGCATGTACATTTGCATTTGAAGATAAATATGAACATACTAGTTTTATAAAATCATATTATTCTAATTTTGGTGTAATTCCATTTACTACTGTAGACAATTATAAAGGCAATTTCCCCAAGGTAGATATAGTTACTTCTTCTGTTAATATTGAATCCTTACCGTTAAATAAAGGTGCTAGACCAAAAGCGGATAAGATGACTGATACTAATTGGTATCTTTTATTACAACTAATAAATAAACTCCAACCAGAAGCAATAATGATAGAATGTAGAAAAACTCAAAGAGATGAATCTTTAGAGGTTTCAACAGCTGTTGCTTGTCGTACATTAAAAGAAGAAACTGGATATTATGTAGTAAGCCCATCATTTCTTAATGCCCTTGATTACGGGGTACCACAATTAAGAAAAAGAGTGTGGATAGTAGCATTTGCTAACCCACTTTCCGCTTTAACTTTCAATTGGCCAAAACCCGAAAAAAGAGTTTGGAAACTTAAGGATATTTTAGAAGATAAACCTAATCCAAATCTTTATTTAACTCAGACTCATTTAGATTATTTAAATAAAATGAATAAGAAAAATTTTGATAGGGGCTATCAATATTCATCTATTATTTTAGATCCAGAACGAGAATCTAAATCTATTTCATTTGGTGGACAAGGATGGGATAGGAATTTAATATATGATGAAATAAACGCTCCAGAATTTTTAGAGAGTGGGCAAAGAGTAAATGATGAATTTTTGAGAAGACTTTCTCCTAGAGAGTTATGTAGATTACAAGGATTCCCTGAAGAATATAAAGTCGCACTAGGATGGCGGACAAGTTGGATATTAATGGGTAGAGCTACTAATGTAAATGTCGCACAAAGAATAGCCAGAGAAATATTAAAATCTATAAGTCAAACTAATGTTAATAAAGTCGCTAAAACTTTTATTGATAATGGATTGAACTTTACTAAATAAAAAACATATAATAAAAACACAATTTTAGAGAGATTTGTATGAAAAAGAAAAACCCAACAATAAGCGTTTTAACTCCAACTTGGAATAGAGGAATAAAAATGCTAAATCGTTGTATGGCATGTGTTAATTGGCAAACATTTCAAGATTGGGAACATGTTATTGTTTCAGATGGACCTGATCCAGTTTTGAATGAATATTTTTCAGTAAAATCAAAGGATGATTCTAGAAGAAGATTCATAGAATTAGAAAAAAATCATGCTGATTACGGTGCATCGGTAAGAAAACTTGCTATGCCTTTATTGAATGGGAAATATATTGCATTTCTAGATGATGATAATGTAATGTTTCCAGAGTTTCTTGAAGAAATGGTAGGTGCTTTAGAAGGTACTGATTCAGATGTAGGCTTTGCTGTATGTCAAATTCTTCATATGGGACCACTTCAAGCGTGGGTAGGAAAACCACCTCAAGTTCTTACAGGATGGCCAATAGTTGTTGGTGGTATTGATACATTGCAGGTTGTTGTAAAAAGAGAAGCCATAGAAAAGGTAGGTTGGGTAGCTGAACAGGGATTTTACTCTGATGGCTATACATATGAAGCACTTTCTAAAGAGTTTAGACATATAAGAGTAGAAAAAGTACTTGGAGTTCATATCTAAATGAGTAAGAATCTTGTTTGGACAGTAAATATAAATAATCATATGTCATCTAACGCAAGGGAATCTATTTCTGATGCAGCTGATAGATGGGGATGTGATTATTTGGAAATACGAACAATATTTGACACTAGATTATATCCATCTTTTGCTAAAATATGTTCATTTGAAAAAATAGAAGGTTACGAAAGGGCTGTATATTTTGATTCAGATATGTTAATTCATATTGATACCCCTAACCCCTTTGAAATCTTTTCGGATGAAAGTAAATTTTATGCTACATTAGACATTCATCCACATAGATATAAAATAGATGATGAAATTTGGTCTAATGTTAAGAATGATAATCAAGAATATTATTATAATATATTAGAACAACAATTTGGATGGAAGATATCTAAAGATATATTTTTAGACAAGTTCTTCAATTCAGGATTTTTCTTATATTCTAGCAAAAGGCATAAGTCTATTTTTAAGGCTATATCTCAAGCACTTCCATTAACAGATGGGCGAGAGGTATTTTCATTTTCTGCTCACTATGAACAAGCATTATTTAACTATATCGTTCAAGGTATGCGTCCGAATGACTTAACAATTGTTGATGAGTCTTGGAATTATTTAGAACCCCCTATTAATGAACCTAAGATGAATAGTTATGTCTGGCATTTTACAGGATATAACTTTTGGAAAATAAAAGATTCAATAAAAGATTATGATTGGAGATTAAAATGAAAAAAGTAGTCTTAACAATTGATATAAACAATTTCCAAAGTAAAAACTCTAAAGATTCTATGGTTGAAGCATCTAAAAGATGGGATGCTGATTTCATATCATTTGACCAAAAAATATTAGGCGATTCTTTTGGAATAACCTTTACAAAAGCGTATATTGATCAAATTGTAAAGGACTATGACCAAGTGGCATTTTTTGATGCAGATTGTATAATTAGACAAGATACACCAACACCTTTTACTTTGATCGTACCTAACAAATTACGAGCAGTTCAAAATGGCAATGAGAGAATAGGTAATTATGATAATACATTAAACCAGCATACATATAATCTTTTACGAATTAATCAACAACAACAAATGTTGAATATAATAGAAAGACCTGAAATGTATTTTAACACAGGATTTATGTTGGCTGATGTTTCTACATTCAGAAGATTATGTCATATGGTAAGATGTATTATGCCAGAATTGAATTATGATAGATTCAATGCAATTTATGAACAGGCTCTATTTAATTATGCGACTAGATGTATATCGCCTGATATGAATGATGCATTTTTTGAATATTCTGAAGAATGTTGGAACTATATGTACCCACAAAATTTACAATATCAAACAGAATGGGTTTATCACATATCTAATGATGTAAATAATAGAAATGGTGTTTTGGATACATTAAATTGGAGAATATAATGATAGATGTTTCAGATTACATAATTGAAGCCTTTAATAATCATTGGGGGTCTGGGATATACATTAAAAGTGAAGATGAAGATGGTAATCCAACGCTTATAATTAATTTATTAGGTATTGAAGAATTTGAATTAGACTTAAAAACAGCTGAACAAGCGATAATAGACGAAGGCGTAGATCCTGATGATTATGTAGTATCAGTTATAGATACTATACATTTTGCTGGAGATGATTTAGAAGCAACATTTAAAGAAATAGCAAAGGCTATGGAACTGATATTTGAAGCACTTATATCTTTAGATATAAGTCATAGTGTTGGTGATTGCGTAGAGGATGAAGAAGAGAATATGTGTATTGGATTATGGATTAATATCGGAATCCATCCAGTACCTTTTTATTTTAAAGAAAGCTGGGAAAACTTAATCAGAGATCAAAAAAACTCTGAAGAATATGTAGAATACATAATTCTTAAACACACGGGTAAATTACCATGAAGATGGTATGTATTACAATTGCTTGGAATGAACAAGCATTAATGCCAATATTTTTAAATCATTATGAAAAATTTTGCGAAAAAATTATTGTCTATGACAATCAATCTGATGATGAAACTGTTAAAATATGTGATGAACATCCCTTGGTAGAAAGAAGGGTTTATGATACAAATGGTGAAATTAGAGATGATGTTTATTTAGACATCAAAAATAATGCTTGGAAAGAATTTAGAGATTATGATTGGGTTTGTGTATTAGACTTAGACGAATTTATTTATCATCCAGATTTAGAATCTTTTTTAATATCATGTAAAAGAAAGGGAATAAGCATACCTCAGACAACAGGATTTTCTATGTGGTCTGAAAAGTTACCTAATTCAATTGAACCTATATGGACTCAGATAACAAAAGGTATGCGTGATACTTGGTATGATAAAACACCAATTTTTGATCCAAAACTTATAGAAGAAATTGGATTTAAGCACGGTTGTCATGCTTGTTTTCCATCTGGGGATATAGTGTATGATAAGTATCCTTCATTAAAATTACTACACTGTAAGAATATAGGTGGTCTTGAAAGATTAGAAGAAAGGCGGAAACTATATGAAAAAAGATTAAGCCAAATCAATAAAGAGAAGAAATGGGGGCATAATTATCAATATCCTTGTAGAATAAAAGAAGAATGGGATAAACATTCTAAATTTTCAACTAAAATTCTGAATATATAGAATCAAATTACTTCTTTATATGAAATCTTTGATTCTAGAAAATAGTCCAGATATACCTAATCGAATAAAGATATTCGTACCATTTAATTTACTGCAAGAACTATTAGAAAGGGGATTCCCGAATGAGATGGTTCAGGCGATTGACCAAAACTTATTAAAAGATGGTACTCATATATTAGAATCTAATGATGAAGTAAGAATTACCATTGATACTAATAACTTAAAGGGAACTAGTGGGATTGCAACATTACAATCAATAAGTTTTATAGAAATATCAGATAAGATAGTCACAAGAACTGAAGATATACTTAAAATAGATACTTTAGCAAAGGATTTAGAAAAGATATTTCCCCACATAGATTTTTCAGTTGTATCTACTTGGGCTATTGATTTACAAAAGAAAGAAGTCGTTGAAGATATGAAGGGTGCTTATCTTGAAAAAGATAAATGGCATATAACAGAACCAAACAAAAAGCTATTACAAAAAATAGAAGGAACACCTAGAAAAAAACCATTCTGGGATAGAGTGAGATGGGCTATTGGTTATGGTCATTCTTTGAAAAGTCAATTTGAATTGGGTGAAGAAATATCTGATCAGAAAATAGAAGAATTGTTTTTGCAAGATTTAAAAGAAGCTGAAACTGCGGTAAAGGGTAAAATTACAGTTCCTTTAACATTAGATATGTATGCTGCATTAACTTCATTTGCATATAATGCTGGTATAGGTGGTTTTAGGAAATCTCAAACAGCAGAACTAATAAATCAAAAAAGATATAAAGAAGCTGCTGAAACTATGAAAAGCGAAAAGATATTATTGGGTACAAAATATGAAAAGGGATTAAGGCGGAGACGTGAAAGAGAATCTACTTTATTTATGGGAAATACAGATAAAAATACTGCTTAATGTAAAAATTGCATAAAAAAATATGCAAAAAACATTAAAATACACTCCAAATCGCATTTTTTTCAAAAAAAAGATAAAAAATAACTCATATATAGTAAAAAATAAAGGGAGTCTTGAGTATAAGGCTAACCTTTCCCTTTTAGGGTCTAAAATTATATGGGGTCATATGGATATGACACTCGATGGACAAAAAGTTGTTCTGATTGTTGAAAATAGCAATCATAAATTACAGGTTAAAGACAAAGGAAATGATAGATACATTTTAGAAGGTGTATTCTGTCAATTTGGTGTTGAAAACAATAACCGAAGAATTTATGAAGAAAAGGAATATCTTCCGCATTTAGATTATCTACAAGAGAAAATCAAACTAGGTAATCTTACAGGTCAATTAGATCATCCTCAAGACTTTGAAGTTCGTTTATCACAAGCTTCACACCTTATTGAAAATCTTGAATATGATAATAATTCAAGACAAGTTGTCGGTAAGGTTCGCCTTTTATCTACACGTTCAGGTAAAGATGCTCGTGCTTTAATTGATGATGGTGTTCAATTGTCAATTTCATCAAGAGCAGCTGGTGTCGTTGAATCTGATAAATCTGTAAAAATTAAAAGAATTTTTACATATGATCTTGTTGCAGATCCTGGATTTGCAAATGCACAACTCTCAAGATTAAATGAATCTTTGGGATTTACAAACGAATCAATCAATATTTATGATATGAGTTCAAAATATGCGAGTGTCGAAGATGCTATTGATAATCTAGAACCGCAATCTAAAAATCAACCTTCTAAAATGGATCATTATGTAACCGAGGAAGTCTTGAATGACTACTCAAAAGAGATCCGTAAAGAATTCGAGAGAATCACAAAGCGTCTCGATGAGATGAAGACTGGAAATGTATCCGAAACTTCGACGAATTTCTTAACAGAGTTTGAGCGTATGACTAAGTATATTAATTACTTGGCGGAAAAACTTGATCAAGTCATTGAATACTCGAATTATCTTGCGGAAAATACCCAAAGTGTTCGTGATTATAGTAATTATATTGCTGAAAATGTAAATAATTCAATTAATTACTCAGAGCATATTGCTGAACATGTTGAAAGAACACAAAAATACACTAACTATTTGGCAGAAAGTTTGGATAAAAGTATTCAATACACTGAACATGTTGGTGAAGAAGTTGAAACACAAGCAAAGAAAACTAACGAAGCAATTCGTTATACAGAATATATTGCTGAAAACTTGGATAAAGGTATTCAATATTCTAACTATTTGGCTGAAAATCTTAATAAATCACAAAGTTATTCAGATTATTTAGCACAAAATTTAGATAAGAATATTCGTTATTCAGATTACCTTTCAGAGAAATTAGATATTGGTTTACAATATGCTGATTATATTGCTGAAAATGTAGATAATACACAAAAATATTCTAACTACTTGGCAGAAACATTAGATAAATCAATCCAACATAACGATTATTTGTCTGAGCATTTGGATAATACTATCCGCTATACTGAATATGTAGTAGAAAATATAAATGGTGGTTCTGTTGAAACTACGAACCCAGTTAATGAATCAATTAATGAAAACACATCTTTAAATATAAATCAAGATAGACCACTCGATGAGAGAATTGATGCTATATTGGAATCTGTCAGAAAACAAAAGGTAGAAGCCGTAGCTAAAAAGAATAATTATCAATTTATGTCACTCTTGAGTGAATCTAGACAAAACGATTTCCTTGCTCTTGATGAAACTAAAAAACAAAAGGTAGTCAAAGCGTTGAATGAGAGTGTTTGGTTTGGCGAAAGCGATATTATTAGAATTTGGAATAATGCTTTAACAACATCTAGTAATAGTGCTCCAAAATGGATTCAGGAAATGCCTGTAGAATTTACTCCAATTTGGGAATCTATGAATACAGATGAAAAGAATCGCATTGTTGCACAATCTAAAATGTATCGTTTAGATACGGCATATCAAATTAAAAATTTCTGGTCAACAAGAGGTCTTGAACAAATGAAAGGTAAGACCGTTAATCTTAATGAATCAGCAAATAATAGATATGACGTAAGTAATGTTAATGACTTGGGATATAACAGCGATTTCGTTGCAAATATAGCGAGTCAATTAGCAAATAAATTCAATCGTTAATAAAACGAAAAAAAATAATTTTTTAATATGCAAGTTTTAAATGAAGCAAAAATCCACGAAACCTGGTCTCCTATTATTGAGTCCCAGACTGGTATCAAGGATCGTGAAAAACTCAACTGGCTTTCTAAATATTGCCACTATCACACCTTGAATGAATCATCTGCTTACCAAACTCTTGGTGGTACACCAGGTATGGGTGCAGTAGCTGCTCCAACTTTTGGTGGTGGAGCATCTGGTTTCTATACATCATCACAACAAGGTTCTGGTGATAAATTCCCATCACTTCTTCCGTTGGCTATTCAAGTAGCTGCAAAGACAGTAGGTTTTGACATTGTTAATGTTGTTCCTATGTCAGGTCCAGCAGGTGTTCTTACATACCTCGATTATGTATATGCTGGTGGTAAAACCACAACATCAACAAAGCCTGAAATGATCACAATCAATGCAGGTAGAACAGGTAATCCTGATGCAGATTATGTAGTTGGTACTACATACTGGGGTTTAAGTGCTCCTGGTGATGGTACAGACTTAGATGCAGGTTTTGCAGTATTATTGACATTTGTTGGTAAATCACGTATTACAGGTTTTCCTATATTCCGTGTAGGTCAAACTTATACAACTTCAGGTACAGCCGCAGGTAAAACAGCAGTTGATACAGTAACGATTGCAGATGTATTTGGTACAGGTACAGCAGTTATTACAACAAACAATGCTGGTGCTATTAACCTTGCACTTAATTTGCAAGGTGCATGTACAGGTAATGCAGAATTGGTAAATGCTCTTGAAAATCATGTTCATGGTTTCTCAGGTGCAGGTCCAACTGATACAGATAACTGGTCAGGCGATCTTGTACAAGCTGCAGAAAGCTACGAGCCAATGGATCGTGGTACTGGTGAATCTACCTACTATCGCGTTATGGGCTTGAAAGCTTATACAAAGTTCGTAGAAGCAACAACTTATCAAGTTGCAGCATCTATCACAACTGAACAAATTCAAGACTTGAATCGTCAGTATGGTATTGATGTTGTTGCTATGGTTGAGAATGCACTTGTTAACGAGATTTCACAATCTATCAACAAGCACATCTTAGGTCGTGCATTTGCTCTCGGTTGGTCAAACAATGCTGAGTTCTATTCAGTTATGGGTGATACATTAAACTTCGCACTTGATCCAGCATATACTCCTGGTACAACAGTAAGTTATACTGGAAAAACTGGTTCAGTAACTCCTATTGAAGTTAACCCATTCTATCAAGTTAATACAACAGGTTTTGAGAACTTGTCAACAGTACAACGTCGTGTTGTTTCCAAGATTCTTGCAGCAGGTAACATCATCGCATCACGCGGTCGTCGAGGTCCAGCAAACTTTGTTGTAACAAATGCTCACATAGCTACAGCACTTGCTGATGTTGCACAATTCACATTTGCACCTATGGCAAACACAATCAACCAAAACAACGGTTCTCTTTACCCAATCGGTACATTAGCAGGTATGACAGTATATGTTGATCCTAACATGGAATGGACAGATACTCGCGTTCTTGTTGGTCGCAAAGGTACAGATGAAGAACCAGGTTTGAAATTCATGCCTTATTTGATGGCAGAGCCAATTCAGACAATTTCTGAAGGTACAATGTCACCAAAGATTGCAGTTAAGAGTCGTTATGCACTTGTTGAAGCAGGTCAGCTTCCACAAACGATGTATTATACATTCGTAGTAGTAATCGGAGCAGGCGAATCATTGGTATAATCTTAAAGATTATAGGCAAAATAAAAGGGGCTTTCGAGCCCCTTTTTTATTTATTTGAATTGTGAATCATTATTAGAATACGATATTACTTTTACATCACTTTGAATATCTTCTATATCAAATAATTGAATTTCTGTTGGGTTTATTAAAGAAATAGGATCTATCTTTTTACCGTCTTGTGAATTTAATATAAAATCAATTTGATTCTCAATACTTAATTTTTTACAAACTTTATTCTTGAGATTATATTTATTTAAAAGTAAATGCTTTAATTGTTTGGTTGGGTGCATCTTTAAGAGTTCGTCTTTAGTGTAATGTTTATCTAAATCTGGTTTAGGAACTCTTGCGTATTTTTTGTAAACATCAATATCATTTTCAAAGTTATCAAGATTAGATTCAACTTTAACAAAATCTTTTCTTGTTGATATATGGTTTATACTTATATTTTCATTATTTATTATTTCAAAAACAAAAAATTTATGTAATCCTTTTCTGAATTCAAAGAAATTTATGTAATTTAGATCACTAAATTTATAATTAAGTTGTATATTTTCTTCTATAATTAGAAGATTTTTTACAACCTCAGGTGTTTCAGACTCTTCCAAAATATAAATCTCAGGGTCTGAATAATCATTTTCAACCCTAACACTTAAAATTTTGTGTTTTTCTCTAGTAGATATACATTCTATTGACCTAGTGCCTAATAAATATTTTGATATTATTAACATATTTCCTCTTTGCTACTTTATTTTTAAATTGTAGCAAATGTAATTAAAATAATTAACAATTCCAAATTTTTAAGCTAAGTCGTCTTCATTTTCTGCACTAAATTCTCCTTCATCCAAAGGAGTTCCTTCAGATGTGGAATCAGGAATATCATTCATATTTTCAGCTAGAAAAACTGGAGACTCGTCTTTCCCCTTCCATATCTTTATACCTTTTTCTACCCCTCTAGATGTAATGTAACCACCTACTGCAACAGTTAATAAAGTCCACATTTCTGGTGGAAGTTCTTTAAGTTCTATACTAGGCCAAGCAAACTCAATAATAGGGTTAATAATATAATATTGACCTATAATATACATAAATAAATACATCATAATAGGTCTCCAACTTTCTAAAATAAAGTTCCAAAATTTGGATCGTTTAGGTGGAGTAAGTGCCTTGACCTTATTACTTAAGTAGAAATTAAATTCATTCTTAATAAAGTCTTCGTTATTTTTTATTACTCTTGAAATCAGTTGTTTATTAGATTCTTTTCTTAGACCTTTTGATAAAATGTTCTCAAGTCTATATACAAAAAAATCACCGAAGTTATCACAATCTTTTGACATATCAGTTATTAGGTTTTTTTTCACAGCATATCATACCTTTATACATAGCACCTTCAAGTTCGCCATTAAGTTCTTCTACTAATGATTCGGCTTCAAATACGATAATTTCATATAAAGCAGTCATTAAATTCAATATAACAGCTATTCGATTAGCATTAGACTCGAATCTATCTGAATTACATATAGATGATATACATACATATAATATTTTTTCTGTTGAACCATTCCATTCTTCAGAAACTTTATCTATAAATACATCTGGTATCCCCAAATCTTTACATTCTTGTTCAGTTAAGGTATTTTTTCTATGAAGTAATTTAACTAGCCTTGAGTATAATTCCATAGTTGAAAGATCTTCTATATTATGAACAATATCCTCAATAAGTTCTTCCCATACTTCTTTTCCATTTCTTAAGAATATACTTACATAATCTACAAAAACAGTATGCCTAAACTTATCTCTATGGGGGAATAGTTCTACTCGTGTTATCCAGTATCCGCAGGATTGGAAAAATGGGTGGCTTCTTAGTTTAGAAGCTTCTTTAATAGATTCTACCTTTTCATCATTAATGATGTCCTTAATTTTAAGTTCATATGACAATTTGGTTTGAGATAACTGGCTATTTAAAGCATCTATCTTTTCTCTAGCATCTTCTAAATCTTTTTGAGTTTTATTTCTATTTTCTTCCAGTTTATAAATAAAATACTTATATCCAATAAATAATGAAAAGCAAAAAACAATAATAGATAATCCCCCTACACTACCAAATGTGGTAAAAAATGTAATGAGATTATCTATTGTTGAATTATTTAGAGATGCTGAGTTTGTAAATAAATACATAAGTGTTTTTGAAAATTATTACTTATATATCTTATTATTTATTGTTTTTTAACTTCCATTTATTATAGTTGTCAGTAATATCTATGAGTATTTTAGAACGAACAATATCGGATCTATCAAAATTAAAAGTAGACGCACCATCAATTTTTTCAATAATCTTTATAAAATCATTCAGTCCAGACTGGTTTTTTGCAATATCGTATTGTTCAACATCTCCACAAATGATAACTTTTGAAGTTTCACCCATTCTTGTAACAAATAGTATAAGTTGTCTTAAATCACAGTTTTGGGCTTCATCTAATATCATAATTGATCTATCAAATGTTGAACCTCTCATATATGCTAGGGGTCTAGGCTCAATGAATCCCTTTTCTACAAATTGTTTTGTTTCTAATTTACCAATCATTTTTTCAAGAGTAGTAATAAATGATTCCATATAAGGTGCTATTTTTTCATCAATATCACCAGGTAAGAAACCTAATTTTTCACCAGATTCTTGAGCAGGTTTTGTGATAATTACTTTATCGTATTCACCTGCACCTATAAGTTTCAAAGAGGTGTACATAGTCACGAAGGTCTTTGCAGTTCCAGCAGGACCTGTACATATAATTATTTGGTTATTTTCTATTGTTTCTGCGAATTTCCTTTGATTAGAGGTTAATTGAATTGATTTTCTTAATTCATTAGAATTAGATTTAGCGGAGCGTTGCAATCTTCGAGTTTTACCACTCATAAATAAGTATTATTTTTAAGGTTGGGTTTCAAATGTCTGAATTGCTGAATAAAAGTTGGACTTAGTTAATTCGCAAGACGAACATATCTGCCAATCATATATTGTGTTTGGATTTAATCCAAATATTTTTAAATAAGAATTTGAACCAGGTGTGTTATAAATTGACCAATCGGCTATATCTCTTTGTTTCAATCTAATATAATTTACTTCTGATCCGAATCCAGATTTCCATTGTAATTGGACACTATTTCTTGTGATAAATGAAGATTTTAAATCAGTGGCTTCCGCACATTCAACTATTGTTTGAACCCAATCTAATCCACAAGAAAGTATTACTGTCCAGTTATCCCAAGTGTTATTTAATTTTTGAATTTTTGATATAGAAGAATCTAAGGTTTTAACCACGATAGTAGTTGTATCATTACCAGAATTGTATGTAGAATTTACTATTAATGTGAGAAATTGTTCTTTTGTAATTTTATTAAAAAGTATAATATCATTTCCCTTTGCAGATACATTCCCACCAGGAGAGTTTTCAAATTTATCTACATTACCTAAAATATCTGTATAATTACCAGAAACTAATAACTCAACAAATGTATATCTTTTTGCATCACGGGGTCTATTATAATCAGTATTATTAATTACAATATCTACAATATCAACTGTTTGTATATCTGAATTATCTAAAGCAGACTGACCGACATACTCAGGTGCTCTTTGTAAAATATCCATTCAGAATTTCTAATTTTATTTTATATATCTATCATTTCATAGAATAGGGCAAAATTATTGTTAATTAGAAAATAATATGATAATTTACAATGAATTTGAAAAAAAATGATATATAGTATAACTGATTAACTATAATAAGGATTGAAATATGTCAGATGATAATTTGTTTGAATATGATGATTTAGTAGAATTTATTGCTGAATTTATTCTCGTGTATGAGGCATCAAGAATATCTCCACATGTGTATATAAATTGGTATAATAATTTAACAGAAGAACAAAAGTGTTTATTACTTGATGTTCGATCTAAACAACTTGAGATTACAATGAAAGTTGCTAAACTTGAGGAAGAAGCTAAAAGCTTTGAAAAAAATATTCTTGATGAAGTTAATAAAATCATCAAAGGTAAATGATATATAGAAAAAATATAAAAAATCAAATATGACACAAAAGTATGTAAAACTTTTTGAATCTTTTGAGGATTCTGATGAAATGCAACAATTTTCAATAGGTAGTCCTGAGCATACTAAAGCATGGACATTATCTGTACAGAAATTAGATGAAAAGATTGGAGAACTCAAGAGTGTAATGGATCAAATGGATTTGGTTACAAAAAAAATTGAAGAGTTAGAGAAGGAATTGAATCTATCTGATTTGAAACAACACGAGGGGAGATTGCTTGAAGATATTAAAATAGCAATGGAATCCATTAATAAATCAAATCACAAAGTTCACGGATTGGTATTAAAGCATAGAAAAGGAACTTTACGCTGGAATCCACCATCACAAAAATTGATGTTGGAAATTATAGAATTAGAATTGGAAGGCGGTAAAGAACTTATTAACAAACTTAAAACAGAGAGTGCATTTAAACAACCTGTGGAAGTTAGTTCTAGTTTATCTGTAAAGAGAGATGATGCTTCGGGTGAAGGCGTAACTGAAGCAGAAGAAATGGAAATGAAGAAACCTTGGTATGCAAAAATCAAAGATAGAATATCAGACTGGCTTTCTTCTTTCAGAAAAAAGATAATTGGAACTTCAGTTAAACTTGAAGGTCTAGTTTCTGAATTTGAAAAATCTTTGGAAACAGCAGATTATGAAAAGAAATCGTTTCATGAGAAGAATATGGGATCAGGTAAAATGAGAAGTGGTCTTTATTGATTTGCAAATAAGTAATCCAAACCCATCGAATCCGATGGGTTTTTTGTTTAATCCCAATTCATAGATATACAAGCATCTGAAAGCTTTTGTAAAAACTCAATATCTTGAGTTTCTTTATTACTATGAGGATTAAAATAACCTACTGAAATATTTGTACAATTTTCAATATTTTTCTTATCCAAGAAACTGAAGGAATCTGTATAACTTCCAGTTGAATCTAGTTTCAAATCAATTCCATAATTTTTGAAATCTGATGATAATTTCATAGCAAATTTATCATCACAGGTTCTGACATTAGATTGATGTGTTATAATTGAATTATATCCCTTTCGATCAAAACTAATTACATTTTTTACCTTTGATCCTAAATTATTAAATTCACTAGAGTCCACAGCGAATCTTGAACCATATCTACCTATTTCTTCAGCAGTGAAAAAATAATAAAGACCAGGAACTTGAGCTTCTATCATTGAAATTAATAAAGCAACGCCTGCTTTATCATCTGCTCCAAGTATTGTTTTACCATTAGTTTTTATTATATTGCCTGAAATTTTATGATTAATTTTTTCAGGATCTCCTTTACTAAAGGTATCTAAGTGTGCAGTAAACAGTACTTTGGGCTTTTTATCGCCTATATGTATGTAAGCATTACCAAATGGATCTAAATCATGTTTAGGTAATAAAGGATATATTAGGGATTCATATCCGTGAGGAACAGTTGTTCCTACTAATTCTAAAAAGGTGTCTTTTATTTTCATAATACAAAGATAAGAAAAAAAATAGTAAAAACAAAATTTTATTTTAAGATATAATATAAAATCCACAAAGAGTTTCTTAAATGAAAAAGAATTATTACGAAATACTAGAATTAAATTCAGGTGCAACCCAAGACGAAATTAAGAGAGCATTCAGAACTTTATCGTTGAAATATCATCCAGATAAAAATCCAGAAGGTGCAGAAAGATTTAAAGAAATAAATGAAGCATATCAAGTGTTATCTGATACTACTAAAAGAAAACAATATGATTTTCAGAGTTCAGGTAATAGTTTTTCAGGTAATTGGGGTGATATGTTTTCATCAACGGACGGTTTCTTTTCTGGATTTAGTTTTACAGAAGATGTATTTGAAAGAAGGGAAGTCGTTATACCAACTTTAGAAATTGAATGTTATTGCAGTATAAAGGATGCTGTATTTGGGGCTAAAAAAACTGTTAAATATAAAAGAAAAACATGGTGCAGTAATTGTGCAGATACACATATAAGATGTAATAATTGTGGAGGAAGCGGAGTTATTGTTGAGGTTAGAGGCAATGGCTATTTTAGAGTAGAACAGAGACAGCCTTGTAATACTTGTAAAGGATCAGGTTCAATTAAAAGAAGAACAGAAACATGTCCACCAGAATGTAAAGAAGGTTTTATATTAGAAGATTTTACAATTATTGTGGATATACCAAAAGGTATAGATAAAACAACATTACTAAGAATACGATATGGGGGTCATGAATCTCCAACTAAAAAAGGTCAAAGAGGCGATGTTATAATTAAGGTAATTGAACAGCCTGAAGAAAACCACGAAAGAGTAGGTAATGATATTGTTATTACTGATGAAGTTAGATATATTGATTTAGTTACTGGTACATCAAAAAATATAAGTATGTTTAATGATAAAGATTATCAATATACTTACTATATTGAAAAATGGTTTGATACGGATACTTTAATACGTTTATGTGATGGTCCTTTTGCTGGTGGTAAAACATACATAAGAGTTAAATTACATATACCTAAGCAAGATTTAACATCAGACCAACTAGAATCTTTAAAGAGAATATGTGAGGACTGAAATGATAGACCATATTAAAAAGGACGACATAAATCTTCTTAAATCTGTGATAAAACCTGGTATCTTTGTAGTAACAAAATCAGGAATATCCAAAGTATTGAATACAATGGAAAATAATATTCTTACGATAAACGATAACAATGAAGAATTTTATTATGATTATACAGATGTTATACCGATAATGAAAGGGTTTTTCCATTTGACTTTAATGGATTTATATACAATAACTGATTTGATAACAGGTAGAAGTGGTTATGGAAATTATAAACCTAACTATAACTTTCTACCCCATTTTTATGAAATTACAGAGGAAAGCATAGATCTTAAAGTTCAGATATACCATAATTTTGATATAATTCATTGCGATAATTTATTGACAAATATTGGAAAAGCATATTATTATTTAACATCTAGACATTTTGATATTTATAATTTACAAGAAAAAGGTTTGGCAATAATAGACCCAGTATTTTATGGAACAGATAGATTATAAAACAATAGGTATTGGAATTACAACATATAATTCTCCAATCAGACTACAATCATTACTTAATACACTTCCTGATTTTATTGAGAATGTTATAATAGTAAATGATGGAACGCCATATGACCATTCGGTTTACCAAAACAAATTTGATGTGATACAGCATTCTGTAAATAAAGGTGTAGCTACGGCAAAAAACTCAGCTATACGATATTTAATGGGTCAAGGATGTGAACATATATTTATACTAGAAGATGATATAATTATTAAGGATTCTTCTATTTTTCAAAAGTACATTGAAGCATCTAAAATATCTGGTATAAAACATTTCAATTACGCATTACAAGGATACGGTAATGCTAATAGACATAGTGATGGAACAATCAATCATCCCACTCCTGTGTATTGTGTTGATTACAATGATATTCAAATTTGTTTTTATCATTGGTGTTCTGGACCTTTAATGTATATGCATAGAGATTGTATAGAACGAGTTGGTTATTTGGACGAAAGATTTTATAATATACATGAACATGTGGATTTTACATATAGGATAATTAAAGAAAGCCTACATCCTCCCTTTTGGTATTTTGCAGATATTGCAAATGCACATCAATATATTGGAGATGGATCTGAATTCAGAAATACAACTATACAAAAGGATGAAAAGTACGAAGAAAGATTAAGAGGTGCCGACATTTATTTTTCAATGAAGCATGGCTGTAATCCATTAGATATACCAAAGGTATCTACTGAAGAACTTTTATTATCTTTGTTGAAATTAAAAATATAATTTGGATTTTATTACTATTTATAGTATGTTTGTAATTAAATATATTATTCTTAAATAATAAAAGAGGAAAGTATGGAATATCATAATGATGTTTCAGTTATTGTTGAAGATGATTTGATTAAGGTTTTAGATGAAAATGGTGTAGAGAATAGCATTATTTTTCTAAAGTCAAATTCTAATAATAAGTATAGAATCTTAGATAATAGAACGCATTCTTCATCTAGTATCATTTTTAAGAATGAATCATATATTGAAAGATTATATGAGGATTCTCTGAAAGAAATTAAAGATTTTGATAGAATGGCTGTAAAGGAGTCTTTTGCTAAAGAAATCTATCATTCAGAATTTAAAAGACCTTCTTTATTGAATATTCTGAAATTTTACTTTTTCAAGAAAAAATAGTCTATTTTTAGACTTGTAAATGAATTCACCCTACACTTTTAGTGTGGGGTTTTTTTATTTAATCAATCTTATTTAAGAACATAATTATATTTATTATTTGTTTTTTTAAGTTTTTTACTAAATTTCTAAATTTAATTTGATATATAGAAAGTAGAAAACGACCTCTATTGGAGGAAAAATTATGCTTCTTAATTATGGCTAAGATTAAACTGGATTTGACCCAGTTCAAAGCATCTGGTGTATACACATTAGAATTTGACGCTTCAGAAAGTATTATATTGAATACTCAGACTGTTCGTCTTGTTGTAGGTTTCTCAAGAAAGGGACCTTTCAACTCCCCAGTATACCTTCCAGATGTGAAGACTGCGAGACGAATATTTGGAGAAATAGATCCCTTCTTGGAATCAAGAGGTAGTTTCTTCCATAGATCATTATTTACATGTTTGGAAATTGGACCTATATTTGGTCTCAATTTGTTACCACTTAATAATCAACCTATTACTCAAGGTGGAGACGCGGTTGAGTATAGATCATTCTCGGTTGATACCGCTGAATCAAATGGTATTGTAACTAAAGCTCTTTATTCAAACTTTTATAATACCCAAAGATTCTGGTTCCCAGATGAAAGTAATATGGTTGCAATTGCAAATGCAAATGCTCTTAATACGGGCAAATTGTTGCATGTTGTTAATTTGAGTCAAGGTCCATTATCTGTTATCATAAAGAAAACAACAGTAAATGGCTTTGATATTACCGCCCGTGATTGGTATGGTCAATCAGGAGAAGAAAAACCAGCATACATTGAAGAATTTGATTATATCGCAGATTATTTTGTTGAAGTAATCATAGTTCAAGGTAATTGGACAAACTATAAGAAACTTGCAACCGATCCTGTATTCTCAAAATATTTCAATGATAGAGGTATTCTTAAATCACAATTGAATGCGTTCTTATCTTCTGAAGAAATTAATACAGTTGCAAGATTTACAGGTTGTTTGATACCTGATTTTGTTGATGGTAATGGTGTTAATCATTCTCTTGATACAATTGTTAATAATAGCGTAGCAACAACTGGAGTATTTTTAGCATTCAATAAAGAAGCCTTAGCTGATTATGAAACTTCTACATCAAGATATGATGTAGTAGGTCATCACTTGGCAGATCCTGCATATACTGTGGATTACTTAAATATGTTATCATATAAAACAAATGTAAAAGAAGAATTCCAATTTACTGAAAAAACTGGTTCTTTTGATACAACTGTATATGATGCAGAAACTTCTGGTGATTTCTATACTGAATCATATAAAGGTAAAGGTATTTTGGGTGCATTTAAGAATGTATTAGTTCTTAAGCGTCCTTTATCTACATCAGTAGCAAAATATTCTGAATATCAGTTTATCGTAAGCAATTTGACTGTTGGTGGTTCATTAATCCAAATGGATAGTGGAAACTGGGCAAAGGTTGAGTCTAAGCAAGAGACTTTAGATACAAATGGCGATACAGTATTAAAAATCACATTCTCACATCCAAATAAAGCGGATGAATTGACAATGACACCTGTAAATGTATTAGGTGCATCATTTACAACTACACAGACAGTAGCGTTGACACTCAATAGTGATACATTCACACCTGCTTCAACTTCGCAACTCCGTGTAAATCAACCAATTTCAGGTGTAGGTATTCCTTCTGGTACTTATATAACAGATATTACAAGTGGTGTTGTAACAATGTCTGCGGATGCTACTACAAGTGCAAGTGTAGTTGTTACATTCTTGTCATCTATAACTTTAAGTGGCGATCAAACAACATCTATTGATAATGGTGATGAAGTATTGATTAAGAATAAAGTAGATACAACTACATTCTATGTGGATGTTAATGCTACTCCTATTCTTACTCCTGGTCCTAATAGTAATACTATTGTTCCTGTGAATAACTTAATTTCTTTACAGGATATGTCCTTGAATCCTAGTTATTATACATCAACTTTCGGTGCTCAAGAGTTTCCAGATTTGTCAGGCGATCAAATAACTATCGCTTACACACCAGATTTGATTACTTTTGACACAACTGGTAATGTAAACCGATTTGTTTGTTATCAGTATTCACAAGTTTATAAAGATTATGATTCTGGATTCTTAGTAGATGGTGATAAGTATTATTATAGTCCTACAGACTTTTATTTCTTAAAATATATTAAAACCACAGATACTGATGGTGTTCCTGTTTTAGAAATTAGAGCATATGAAGATAGTACTTTAAGTACAGTAGTAACAGAATCTACTTCATATATTGAAGTTAATGCTGCTCTTACAGGTGATCCAGATGCAGCATATGTTGTTGGTACAACATATTGGGCTTTAAGTGCACCTGGAAATGGTACTAATTTAGCTACAGGAAGTTATGTAGCTGAACTTGAATATATGGGTGCATCTACAAGTACAGGTAATGAAATTTTCCAAGTTAATGGATTCTATACCGCTGATGGTACAGGAGGTAGTATTACCGCAGATGCTACAGTTTTAATTTCTAATGTATTTGATGGTTCAACTGTTATTACAACAGATAATTCAGGTGAACCTTTTGTAGCAACTAATTTACAAGGTGCGGTGACTGGAACATATACTCAAATAGGACCTTTCATTGATATATTGAATTATGAAAAAGCAGGTTCTGTAAATACTGGTGGTGATTTCTATATTTATCCTTTAGCGGATTCTTTCTCAGAAACTTTTGTAGTTCAATCATGGAATGGAACAAAGTCCGAAGTGGATATTAATGTAGAAGACGCATCAGGACTAGAAGTAGGTCAATACTTAGTATCTTATACTACAGATGAAGAAGGTGCAGATGTTTATAGACTTACAAAAATTATCAGAAAGAGAAAGATTTTTGATGAATTGACATCTCTCTTTAGATTCCGTTATACTGTAAATCAACCTATCCTTATCAATAATGAATTTGGTGCTGGTGATAAGACAGTAACAAGATACAAGAATATTGATGATTTCGTAAGTACATATGAATTCACAGGTTTAAGCGGATTTAAACTTACATCATATCATTTACCTGGAGACAGAACTAATAAACAATCTCAAATGGAGAAAATTTATGAAGTTCTTGAGAATACTAACTTATTCGAAGCTCTTACAAGTAGAGATGTAATTCAATTCCGTTATATTATTGATACTTTTGATGGTGGTTTACAACCAAACAACTATCCTAAGAATATCCTTGCTAAATTAGCAAAGGAAAGACTTAAGTGTTTGGCTATCTTGAATCCCCCTTCTGCTAAACAATTTGAGGCATCTACAGATCCTAGATTTACAGATGAACCAGATCCAGTAGGTGGAAATCCAAGACCACTTTTGAATACATCATACATTGCAACAGGTGGTAATCAGACTCTTGGACCAAGCTTCTCATATTCATTACCCGATGAATTGAATGGAGCAAAACATGCGGCATTCTTCTTCCCATATTTGATATTAAGAGATGGAACTAAGAATTTAACAGTTCCTCCAGCTGCACATGTTTCTAATAATTTTGTTCTCAAATTTATTAATGGTTTCCCATATTCAATCGTTGCAGGTCCTAGAAGAGGTATCTTGTCCGATAGTAGATTGGTAGGTCCTGAAATAGATTTGTCAGATGGAGATCGCGAGTCACTTGAACCATTTGGTTTGAATCCAATCGTTAAGAGAGCGAGAATAGGAACTATGATTTATGGAAATCAAACAGCATATCAGAAAGTTCCTTCTGCTTTGAACAATGTTCATGTTAGAGACTTGCTCATTACAATTGAAGAAGGTGTTGAAGATATTTTAGCAAGATATATCTTTGAATTCAATGATGCTACAACTCGTTTGGAAATCAAATCAATTGTAGATACATTCTTAGATGGTGTAAGATCTGCTGGTGGTATTTACAATTTCTTCACACAAATGGACGATACAAACAATCCACCTGAAATTATTGATCAAAACAAGGCGATTATAGATATTGCTGTTGAGCCTGCGAGAGGTATTCAGATTGCAATTTCTAGAATCACAGTTACTAAAACTGGTGGAGCAAACGCTTCTGCGTTCCAATTTGTTTAACATAAAGTGGTTAGATTTGACCACTTTGCAATAGGACTAAAATGAAAATATTAAAATTTTCAGAATATAATTCAAAGAAGTTGTCTCAATATGAATCAAATAATATTGAGGCAACTTCACTGAATAAAGATATAGCGAATGATAAAGAAATGCTTATACAATATGTAGATGAAATAGCAGGATCAGCGTCAGAAGCGGGTATTGAAATCCAAATTGTCGGAGAAGAAATACTTAAAGGAAAACCTATTGTAAAAGTGTTGATAAATGAAATTGAGCATAATTTCTCATTAGAAGGTAATTTATTGAAAATAAATACTTTAGATGGTGGTTTGCTTGATAATGTAAAAGGAACTTCAGATAAGATTTTAAATATTCTTATTGGTAAAAATCCAAGAAGATTCTATACTAGTGAATAAAATTTCTTTATTATCTAATATAAAAATATTTTTATTTTATATTTTGATATATAGAAAAAGAAGAATAAACGATACAATCGTTTAAAACCAAAGATAAAAATAAGAACCCGAAAACAATGGGACTTTTACCACACTATAAAAACTCGAAAGCAGGTATGGAACAATTTGAACCTGTGTATTTGAATCTGTTCCAAGTTTCTTTAATTCCACCTCCAGGTGT
>JACCEA010985747.1_pt1 | contig 33549 bp, 49 predicted proteins | sample 7449851 | NCBI WGS metagenome assembly JACCEA01 (sample SAMN15323453, study PRJNA562643) | freshwater metagenome | isolation source: river surface water | place: USA:Blue River Watershed | collected 2017-08-18 | reverse complement strand
CAACAGTAATGATAGTTCCACCAGCATATCCAATGTCATAGTGGTCAGTAATTTCAGAAACCATTTTAATATCATCATATAAATTGCTAGTTTCTTTTGGTGTTGAATCAATCAAATCAAAAGTTGCCCCATTAGCATTTCTAACTTTTTTATATTTTATACCAATACTATCTAAATATTCGCAAGTTGTACTTGGTTTTTTTGCCTCTGTTATTTTTCTTGTTTTTTGTAGTAATTCATTCAATTTCATTTTAATATCCCCAATTTTAAAGTGTACCGTAATCTTCGTCATTTACTATAATATATATTCCACCTTTAATATCATTTATATTTTTTACTGTTTTTATTGCTTTTGCAATCAATTGTTTTGGAACACCATATTTAATTAGTTCATCATCATAATAAGCTTCTATACTTATTTTTTGATCATCTATATACTCAAAATCAATATCTAGTGTGAATTTTTTTGGTTCATCATCTACATTAAAACTAATTTCTACATCAATACTACCTTCTTGAATACCAGTGTTATCCCCATTTTTTTCTTTAGCTAAATCTGCCTTTAATGATGGAATATCAGCTGTTAAATCTTTTTCAATCAATAGATCTTTTAATTTCATAATGTATCTCTCCTGTTTTTTCTTTTATTTATTATTATATTTTGTATAATATAATATATAACACCGTAAAAGGATAAAAATGATTAGAACTTATATATGTATAAAAGATTTCCCAAATACAAACATCAAAGTTGGTGATGAAATTGAAATAGAAAAATTGGATGATGGAGATTATATAATTGATGGAGCTATACTAACTATTGCTGAAATAACTTATGAATATTTTAAAAAGAAAAGATTAGAAGGGTGGCAATACTCTCCATATTCACACTCTAAAATAGAATCTTGGGTATCTTGCCCTAAAAAATTTGAGTGGAATTACATTATTAAACCTCCAAGAGTTGAGATGCCTTCGCCTATCTTAGAAAAAGGAACATTATTTCACGCTGTTTTAGAATTCCATATAAATGATAATTTAGAAAATTTTGATATTCCTGACCAATTTAAGGCTCTTACCTCGAAAGATTGCGAAAAAATTATTGAACAAGCATTAGATTTTGCAGAAACATCAAGTATCTATAAGTGGATTAAAAACTTGCCTGGTAAAAAAATTCCAGAGCAAGAAATATTTTTAGGAGCTAAATTGGAACCTGTTGAAACTTTAGAAGTTTCTTTAATTAGAGGTTTTATAGATTTATTGGTGTATGATGAAAAAACAAATGCTTGTTATATTTTTGACTGGAAAACAGGTGGAAAATCTAAAGAAGATTTAAAAAAATGGCCGAAGCCTAAAGATCAATTAGAATTATATGCTGTATGGGCTAATCAAGTTTTTGGTGCAGATTATATTGAAACAGCATTTGTTTATGTTGAACACGATTATATGGCTAAATATATTTTTGAAGGAAGTGATATTGATTCATTGAAAAAGAAATTTAAAGATAAAATTCATAATATTGAGACAGACAATAAATTTGTAAAAAATTTATCACAATTGTGTTTATGGTGTGATTTTAAGGAAATATGTATTGGTATTCCATCTAATGTTGATCCAAGAAGTTTGACAAAAGATGATGTTTTTAACTCAGCTAAAGCATTTAGCAAAGAGCAAAAACCTACACCCATTACAAATTCAAAAAATAGTAATTTCTTGGCTAAAATAAGAGATAAATCAACAAAAACTTCTTGAAAGCCATAATTCAAATTATAAATACAATTACTAAATAACTAGATAATAAGGCAGACTATGAAAATAAATGATTTAACTTGTGCTGTAAAATCGCAGCTTGAAAAAAAAATGAACATTAAATATAGTTTGTCTATTTTAAATATACCTAAACAAAAACTGATTGAAAAAGGTGATATCGTAATATTACTAGATGATAAAAAGAAACCTATTATATGTGAATTTCTTAAAGTGGGGGCATATCATATGGAACTTAAAGAGGTAACATTTCCTAAATTATTAATTGAAAATATTTTTAATACAGAAAAACTAAAAATGTTTGAAACTTTGAATGATTTTACAGAATATGATAATGATTATCTTATTGATTATTCAGATTTAGAATCTAAAGAAAAAAAAGAAATCAGAACATTTATTAATCTAGCTGAAAAAAAAATAGAAGAATCATCTATGAGATTTGGAAAACTAAATAAACAAATTTTATTAAAAACAATAGCAACTCAAAATGGTACATTTACCTTGTGGATGAAAGAACACAATTATACTATACCAAATGATGAGTGCTTAAATGAAGCCTTTATAGAAGCTGATAAATCCCATGATTTTTTCTTAAAGAAAAGAGCATCATTTGCAAAGACCTTTTATAAGATTTCAGAATTAAAAAAAATATCCAAAAAATAAATATTTTAATTTTGTAAAATAAATATTACAACTATCTTAAAAATGGATTATTATGGAAAAGAAAAAACCAATAGCTATAAAAATTGAGAAGATTAATTCAAGCACCATGCAATTAACTAAAATAGCATCAACTGTTTTAGAAAAAGTTAGGGATAAGTTTTCATTTCTTCCTCCAGGTTATCAATATCAGCCTAGATTTAGATTGATGGGAATAAAAGGTGTGAAAGCTTATTTGATAGGTGCAGATGGAACTTTTCCTACTGGATTAATTAGTGAAATAGTAGAATACCTAACTGATACACTCGGAAAAAAAGTTACTATGAGTAATGATGTTCTTGAACACTTTCTACCACTTACAGATTTTTTTGAAGATGGTATAAATGAAAATATATTTTCAAATTTTGAATTTGATGGTCAACCAGTTATGCTTAGAGATTATCAAATAGGTGCTGTTAAAGCAGCTTTCGAAAATAGAAATTGTTTATTGAATTTATCTACTGGTGCTGGTAAATGCTTGGGTGGTGATACACTACTAAACATAAAGTTACCATCTCATTTAATAGAAAAATATAAACATCTTATAGAAAAATAATATGAAATTGTGGTCTTTACAATATAATGAATCTAACCTAGATAATTTCCCTCAAATATGTTATAAAGGTATTGTATTGCCTGTAACCAAAGAAGTGTTGCTTGTCAATGAACTCTTTAAAATTTTTTATTTGACTTGTCGTGATGCTAAACAACAAATTAAAGAAATAGAACTTAATAAATTTGAATTGCCTTATAAAAAATTATATGAATTGGTATTTCCACCAAAAAATGTTGAATTTCATACAGAATACTTTATAGACCTATTAAATTTATTCTCTATTGAGTTAGAAAATTTTTAAGAAAATATTAATCATAATTGTTATATAATAAGGAATTAAAATGTTTGAATATGTGAAATTTAACTGCCACGTTATGCAGCGAAATGATGTAGGCTTGAAAACACCTGAAACTATTTTGAATGACTATAAACTCAAAAGAACCAATGGTGTTGATTATATATTTGATGGTGTCGAATGTGTTGTTTCCTCAGTATCTTATGCTAGTGGGAAATCTTCAATTATTACTAAAATACTAAGAAAGGGTGATATAGTTAATGATAACATATGCACAGAACAAAAAAGCTAAATTTGAATATGAATGGTTGGATACTTTTGAAGTCGGTATTGTTTTAGAAGGTGCTGAAGTTAAATCTATTAGGGCTAACAAAATTTCTTTAAAAGAATCTTATGTTAAAATCAAAAATGGTGAAGTATGGCTTACACAAGCTCATATACCAGTACCCGATTATGTGCCTCAATATGCTAGATTTAATGAGGTTCAGGATAGAAAACTTTTATTAAAGAAAAAAGAAATTCAAAAACTTAAATCTAAAATAGAAGAAAAAGGGTTGACTTTATTAGTTTCAAAAGTATACCAGCCTGATGAATCTAAAAAAATAAAATGTGTTTTGGTTCTTGCTAGAGGACGAAAACACTTTGATAAAAAAAATGTTATTAAAGAAAGAGATATTAAAAGAGAAATGGATAGAACCTTAAAAAAGTTTTAATTGTTATAAATAATCTTAATACATTATAACTAAAGGAGTCCATATATGGCAACTAATAAATTAAAAGCTGAATTAGCAACAGATAAAGCAGAGTTGGAAGCAGTTGCAGCTGCTGAAGCAGCAATAGCAGATACTACAGATGGTGGAGATGAAGCAGCTGAAGCTTTAGTAACAGCTAAATCAAAAGTAAATGTTGAACCTACGCTTGATGCAGTTAAATCATTAAAAATTACAGATTTTGGTATGGTTTCTAATGAAATGGCTAAAAGTATTTTAAAAGCTCAAGGGAAAGAAGTTAAGTTTGAAGAGCCTGTAACAGTAAATTCAGACTATTATATGAAACCTTATAACAAATAAGGTTTATGTAATTTAATTTTAAAAAAGTGGATATTATATCCCCTTTTTTACCTTAGTTTAAAACTTTTTTAATATTTTTTTGTAAAATAAATATAAATAAAATTATAATTAAAAAAAATGACTTTAAATTTAAGTGTTTAGTCAATCACTTTTTAAATATCTAAAAAAAATTAAATGTAATATTGTTTGAGTTGATCTCTATGTATATAACTATATGTTGTTATCTAGATAGAGGTTAATCCTCTAATATTTTTCTGACTTTAATAAAATATTGTGCTAGTCAGTCACAAAGGAGAAAATTATGTATGCAAATAAATTTATTGCTTGTGTAAAAGCAGATGGAAAAGTTTTAAGAGAAAAAGGTGATGAAGTTTATCTTCCATTCGGTAGTGAATATACCCTATATTTCAAAAATGAAAATAATAGAAAAGTTCAAATTAATATTGAAATTGATGGTCAAGATGTATTGTTTGGTGATACTCTTTTATTAGATGCTGGTAAATCTATGGATTTAAAAGGTTTTGTTAGAGATATTATGGGTAAAGATAATAGAGCCTTTAAATTTATTACTAAAACTGCAGCTATCTCGGATTTTAGAGGAGATAGAGTTGAAGATGGGTTAATAAAAATCACTTACCAATTTGAAAAAGAAAAATCCGAATTAGAATCAGATTCAATTAAAAGAGAGTTTTATTTTGATGATGTTTTTCACAAAGTTTATACAAATTCTCATAATTCTAATGATTTTGAGGACAGTTTAAAAAATATTATTGCTGATGAAACATCACATTCAGAGGGATTTAACCGTGATTTAAATAGTGAAAATATCTTTTTTTCTTCTAATGGTAATATATCAAATACTCTAAATACTAGTTATACGAGTGATGATAATGTTAAAATCAGATCATTGAGAAGTACAATCAGTAATGACCCAGGAATTACTGTTGAAGGCTCTGCTACACATCAATCTTTTTCTACTGGATTTATTGGTAAATTAGAATCAAATAAATATACCATAATTTTTCAATTAAAAGGTTTAACTTCCAATGAACAAATAGATGAACCAATAACTGTTAGTTCAAAAAAACAATGTTTGTCTTGTGGTAAAAAATTCAAATCAACTTTTGAATATTGTCCATATGATGGTACTTTTTTAAGAACTTAATTACATTCAAAAAAGAAAATCAATTTTCTTTTTTGTAAAATATATCATAACAATTCAAAAATATAAAGGATATTTTATGTCAAATTTAGAAAAAATGATGAGTTCATCAAACCCATCACTTATGGGATTTGTAGGTGCAGCAATTATAGGTTTAGTGTTTCAAGGATTTATATATCTGTTATTCAATAATCATTTAACTCTATTATTTTTTGCCATCATTTTATACTCTTTTCTTATAATGATTAGTGGAACTATTTGTAGAAAAAAGGATTGTAAAATACTATGTCAATTAAATGAATTTTGGTTTACTTTAGATGCTATCATTAAAAATACAATAGCATCTATAAAGATTTGAAAAATGGGTATAATCAAAAATGCTTTTTTTAAACAAGTCTCTCTTGCTACTCTTAGAAAAGAACTAAAATCTACTTATATAACTCAAATTGATTTTTGGGAAGCAGAAGTTCTTTTCTCACATAATAAATCAGATTTTGGTTTTTCTGTGATTGTGCCTGAAAAAAATAGTTTATTAAAAGAATACAAATCATATAAATTATCCTATTCCGAAAAATTTGACAAAGCGTTGAATAGGAGAGGAAAAGTAAAACGATTTAGAAGTGAAGAGGATGCAAATAACTATATATTGTTTAATATGATTCAAATATATAAACCTCTAAAAAATTATATTGATGAAAATGATATTATAGAAAAATTTAACAATCTTATACTTGACCATCCTGAAAAATTTATATCTGAATTAGATAAAGGTAGTAATTGGTTAGTGAATTGATGATGATTAATAAAGGATAAATATGTGGTACTTAAATGTTGTAAAAAATAAAATAATGGAATGCGAAATCATTGAAGATTTGGAGATAAAACCATTAATTAAAATCAAAGAAATTGAATCTAATAAAATAAAATTTTTAATTAGTAATCAACAGTTATTTAATACTCGTGATGATGTTTTGGTTTCACTCTTTTCATTTTTAGGTAATAGATTTGATGAACATTTAGTTTTAACTAAATACAATATTGATTCTACAGAACTAAAAAGATGCTTGGAAATAGCAATTAATAAAAATCCAGAAAAATTTATTTAAGGATAAAAATTGAAAATTAATAGTACATCAAAAAATAATTTTATAGAAAAAATTAATGGTATTGTCAACAATATATATGGTAAAATAACAATTTTAATTATTATTATCTCCATTTTATTAAATATATTTTCATTGGGTTGGCTTATAAACGCTATTATTTTTCTATGTGTATTGGTTGGTATTACAATATTTATTACAATATATTATTATGAAATTTTAAATTTTAAATTATATTTTATGATTTGTGGTTTATTTTTTATTTTATCTGCAAATACACATATCATACCAGGTTTGAACGAATTTAAAACATCAGAAAAAATAAATGAGGTTATTCCTATTGCTCCAAATAATTTACATTATAATGATAAAAATAAAATTTTTATTTTGTTTTTAGAAAATGAAAATCAACCATTAACTTTAATTATGGATAATTCAGCAACATATCATAGATTAAAAGCAGATTTTTTAGACAAAAAAATACAAGTTCAAAGAAAAAAAGTCAAATATTGGTATAAAGAAAAAATCACAATAGGATATTATTTAGATGAACATAAATTCGATTAATAAAACAAATATTATCAATACTCATACTATATTATTAGTAGAGAATAATGAAATTTTATCAGTATTTCTTTATAAATTAAAAGCAACTTTAAGTTTATATAACACAGATATAAAACCAAAAATATCAGTTATGAATGAATTAAAATTAGAAGAAGTTGATTTTTTATCATCCTACCCTAATAATCATGAATTTATAATCATTGGTTTTGAAAATAATTATGAAAAAATATATGAATCAGTTAGTATATTGGCTCATAAAAATAATTATAATTTAAATACTATTGACCATACCAATATTCATCACGATATTACATTACCTGATTGGGAAACATATATTAATAATCATTTAGGTCATAATTATAATTGGATTGTAATAGGTGATGTGCATGGTTGTTTTAATGAATTAATTACATTACTAACATCACAATATGGTTTTATATATGACCCAATATCTAAAAAATTATATGATTCTCTAGAATCAAAACAGTATGGTATTATCTTTGTTGGTGATTTAGTAGATAAATCATCAGATGAAGATATTGAAAATACTCTTAGATTTATACATATTAATTTTAATTATTTGGGAGATAGATTACACATTATTAGAGGTAATCATGAAGAAATGGTTTGGAGATGGATTACTAATGATGCATCTTTAGAAAAATCCAAACAACGATTATATGAAAAAGAAATTTATTATAATACTACTTTTTTATTAGAAAAAAATAGTGAATTAAAAAATATTTTTTTAGATTTATATAAATCAATGAAAATATGGATCAAAACAGATAGTTTTATTGTTACTCATGCCCCTTGTGAAAATAAATTTTTAGGAAAATTAGATAGTATTTCTACTAAAAAACAAATCAAATGCGAAAGTAGAAGTAAAAATAGCAATAAAACAAATGATGAAATTACACCCTATCTAATGATAGAAGCCAACGAACATCACCCAAAACATATATTTGGTCATATGGGTCAAACAAATGCTAGGATATTTAAAAATAAAATCTGTATTGATACGGGTTGTGTATATGGAGGTTCATTAACAGGATATACTGTACATGATAATATTATAAAATATATTCCCTCCATATCTACAAAAAAAGCAAAAAATGATTACTCGAATAATTTATTTAATATTTGATAAATATAATCAAAGATAATTAAATTATTTTTAATGTATTTTAGTGACATGACCAAGAAGGAAATTGAAAGAATGTTTACAACACATATAAAAAAATTAAGAAAATTTGATGATTCCGCAATTACTATCGTTGATATTAAAGGTAAAATAAAATATGTAGATGATAGATATACTGAGATTTCGGGTTATACTCCTCATGAATTAATTGATAATACTTTCAATATAATAAGGGATATAAAAACACCAAAATACTTTTATAAACAAATGTGGAACTTATTAAAACAAAATAAAGAATGGGATGGGATTGTTAAAAATAAACATAAAAATGGTGATGGATTTTTAATAAAATTAAGAATTATACCCTTTACCAATACAAATGGTGAAACATTTATGTTGGGTGAATCTCGACCTATTTCCAATCATACTCATGAATTAGAAAAATTATATTATCAACAATTTGATAAATTAACAGGTATTCATAATAGAGAAATTATGATAAATGATATTTGTCAAAGATCTGAGAAATTCTTTCAAATAGCATTATTTGATATAGATAATTTTAAAGGAATTAATGATTTCTATGGTTATCAAATAGGTGATGCACTTGTAAGGAAAGTTGCCGATATAATTACAAATCATATGGATATTACAAATTATAGATTGTATCATATTTCAATTGATGAGTTTGCTTTAATCGATTTTACTAATAATGTCGATACCGATAAATTGTATTTTAAGGCTTTTTGTAAAGATATTTTAAATAACATCGAACATAGAAGTATTAAACTTAATAATAAAATTGAGTTATCTATCAGTATTTCGTGTGGTTTATCAGTAGGCACAAATGCTTGGCAGGGTTTAAAAGAAGCTGATATGGCTTTACATCATGCAAAATCATCTTTACAACAATTGGTTGACTTTACAAAATCAACAAACTTACATAAAAAACTAGAGTTAAAAATGTATCGGTTGAATGAGTTAAACTTAGCAATAATAAACAATAATATTATCCCTTGGTTACAGCCGATATATGATAATAGAACTGACAAGATTGTTAAATTTGAAGCTCTAATGAGGCTTATAGATTCAAATAATAATATCATAACACCTTATAACTTTTTAGATTTCGCAAAGCCTACCAAGTTATATGAAAAAATAAGTAGTATAATGATTATGAAAACTATGAATCATTTTGCAAAAAACCATGACCATTTTAACATTAATATTTCTTGGGAAGATATTAAAGTAAAATCCACAATTAATAATATAAAAAATTTACTTGACCAATATGAGGATTTAGGTCCTCGGATGACAATCGAATTAGTTGAATCAGAAAGTATAGAAAATTATGAAAAATTTGAAAAATTTATTACAAATATGAAAGATTATGGCGTGAAAATAGCATTAGATGATTTTGGTAGTGGTTACTCAAACTTTGTTTATTTGGATAAAATTAAGGTGGATACTATTAAAATTGATGGCTCACTTATTCATGATATGATGTCAAATGAAAATACCTTGTTTATTGTAAAATCAATCATATCAATTGCCAAACAATTAAAAATTGAAACTGTAGCTGAATTTGTTTCAGATGAAAAAACATTTAACAAAGTTAAAGAATTAGGGATTGATTATTCACAAGGTTTTTATATTGGTAAACCCCGACCAATCGACTGGTAATTTAGTTAAATTTTATTGTTTTTTAAGGTATTATAGTATATAATTTTATTAAATTAAAACATTTTTTTGTAAAATTATATATAAATAAAAATATAGACCATCTGTTGATATATGTCTTTAAACTATTTCATAAATTTAAATATTAAACTGTTGTTGAATCTAATATATATTAGAACGAATAACTAAGGAAATTAACTATGAAAAAAATACTTATGGTAGTAGACTACCAAAATGACTTCGTTGACCCTAAAGGTGCATTACCTATACCAAACGCTCATAATATTTTTAATAATATCCAAAATAAAATTAATGACCGTACTTATGAAAATATCATTTATACCTTTGATACACATACCCCTATTGAATATAATGGTTCTGATGAACAAAAACTATTCCCAGATATTCATTGTGAATTCGGCACAAAGGGTTGGCAGCTTTATAATATAAAACCTAGAAACTTTGAGTTGTTTGATCAATATTTAAACCAACTTAAAAATCCATTCATGTATAAAGAAATTAATGATGAATGGTTTTTTACAAAAAATGTTTTCGATATTTGGCAAGGAAATACAAAATATCCAAATTGGATTATTGAAAAATTCCCAAATCAAGATTTTGAAATAGATGTAGTTGGAGTAGCTTTTGAGTTTTGTGTATTACAAAATATACAAGGTTTGATTGAAAGAAATTATAAAGTTAATTTAATAAAGGATTGTGTTGCTTCAATCACAAAAGATGGTGAAATTGAAGCCTATAATAAAATGATTGAATTGAATGTCAATTTCATATAAGGACTAAGTATGCATATCAATATGAATTTAACTGCAAATTTTACAGCAGAAGATGTTATGGAAATAGTTAAAGAATATCTCTATAAACAAGGATTTAATGTAGATTCATTAAATGTTAAGATTAATAAAAAATCATCAGGATATGCAATGCAGGAACATGATGAATTTTTCTTTGATGGTATTGAAGCTAAAATTACTCAAGCATCAGATAGTAATGATTGTTTTTTAATAAAAAATAAAGAAAATTTTATGGTATAATTAAAGAATTATTATGGAGATTATAAATGAAATTTAAAAAATTAATAGATGAAATCGGTGCTCTTACTACACCTACAACATCTCAAGCGAAGTTGATTATTTCAAAGATGCGTGAAAAAATTAAAGAATATGTAGTTGATAATAATATTAAATCTTTAGTAGTAGGCGTTTCAGGTGGTTTAGATAGTGCATGTGTAGCTGCTTTATGTCAGGAAAAATATACAGGAGTGCCTTTAATAGGCCTTTCTATACCTATGAGTTCTACGAATGCTCACAAAGAACAAGCTAAATGGGTTGGTGATAATTTTTGTACAGTTTTTGAAGAGTTTACAGGTTGGGATGAAAAATTTTTTGAAAGTAATGAAGCTGAGGCTTATGATGTTTCAAGTACTATACATTCAAAGGTTTTTAATGTTTTGGAACAAACAAATGTTCTTGCAGAAAAAGCTGGTTTTAAGACAGAGTCTTTTCCAGCTTCAATTCTTGATGGTAACTTAAAAGCTAGATTAAGAATGATAACTTTATATGACCTTGCTCGAAAAACTAATGGTTTAGTGTTAAGTACCGATAATTTATCTGAATTTCAAATGGGTTTTTGGACAATATGTGGTGATGTAGGTGATTATGCTCCTTTACAAAATATAGGCAAAGGATTTGAATTACCGGCTATCGCTAGACAATTGGATATTAGAAATGATATTATTGTTCAAGCCCCTTCTGATGGTTTGATGATAACTGATGATGATACAGATGAAGCTCAATTAGGTGCCAACTATCAAGAAGTTGATACAATTATGTATTGTTATAAAAATGATAATCCATACTTTAAAAGAAGATTATTTGAAACTGTGGGTACAGATACAGTAGCAGCTCAAAAAGTTGCTAAAGTTATTGGTAGATATGAAAGTGGTCCAATTGTTTATAAAAGAAATGGAACAATAAAGTTACAAAGAGATGTAATTGGATTACAATAAAGGATTTTTATGATTTTTACTAACACTTTAGATTTATCTCAATATAGAATACAGTTAAATAGAGAGTTTGGAGCACCTGAAGGGTTTGAGGGCACACCAATAACTCTGTATGGTGTTTATACAAATATAATGTATGGTGTTATTGAATTTAATAGAATAACAAAAAAACATTTATATAGTGTTTGTTCTACTAAACATAGCTACCCTAGCAGATCAGCTGGCTTAACAGTTTTTACATCTGCTAGTGAAGCTTGGAGATTTTACAAATCATTAGTATTAAAAAAACAGAATGAAATTGAAACAGCACATAAAATAGATATGGAATATTTAGAAAAAGCATTTATAATATTACGTGAGTGTTCAGTAAATAATCCAGAATATACCATTTAAAGGATTATAATGATTAGATTTGGTCGTGATGAAAAATTTTATGAGATTGTTGAAGAGATAAAATCAAATGATAGAATTTTTTATAAAGTATTTAATGCTTTGAAAAATGATGATTTGTCTGAAGCTGTTAAATTTATTAGAGCTAGATATGGGATTTCTATGTTAGATGCTAAAAATGCTATTATGGATGCTAAAGGAACTTTTTCTGATATACAAATAACTAAATTATTAGAGTATATCTATGAAAATGAACCCGAATATGTAATATAAGGAAAAAATTAATGAATAAAAAATTATACCCAGAAAGAATAACTAACACACATGCTTATTTTTGGAATAGTGTTTACAGTCAATGGTTTTCTAAAAAGAACCTTTTTCAAGAAGATGGTATTTGGTATTCTAATGCTGAAAAATATATGATGATGAAAAAAGCCGAATTAATGGGTGATATGGAAACCTGGAAAAAAATGAAAGCTATTGATAATCCAAGAGGCATCAAAGCATTAGGTAGAGAAGTAAAAAATTGGAATGAACAATTATGGAATGATCACAAAGAAGAAATAGTTACTCAAGCCAATTTTTTAAAATTTAGTCAAAACCCAGATCTTTTACATATTATGAAAGAACAAAAAAATCTAATATTGGTTGAAGGTTCTCCCGTAGATCCTATTTGGGGAGTTGGTTTGCATTTTGATGATGATTTAATCCTTGATGAAAAAAATTGGAAAGGTCAAAATCTATTAGGTAAATGCTTAATGCAAGCAAGAAAAAAATTATTAAAGGATTGAGATGAGTAATAGTAGATGGTATGAAACTTTTGACTATATAAAATCTAATGACTCCTGTATGTATAAAATGGCATTATATATTCTTAATGATGATGAATATTTAGCTATTGAATTTTTAAAAAGTAAATTTGGGTTTGGATCAGCTGTTTGCCATCGTATATTTTTAGAAATTAAAAAAACATATAGTGTTTTACAATTAAGGGGCTTGGTAAAATATATAGAAAAACATACTCCAGAGTATGCTATTTAAGTTTTATTTTATAAAAACTTTATTATAATAAGTAAGTAATTTTTAAAGGTAATTTATGATTAGAAGTATTAATTTTAGGGTATATATGTCTGAATATACACATTCTAAGAGTTAGGGTTGTTGATCTTAATGTTTTATAATATTAAAAATAATATGTTAAAAGCTTTTATTAATTCTAAAATTAAAAGGATTGGAAATATGTTAAATCTTAAACTAGATTCAAAAAATAAAGAAATAAATTTAGAAGTTATGTTAATTGGTGAAGAAGCTCCATTGACAGTTAATATAGGTAAATATAATTTAATCGTTGAAAATGATAAACATTTTCTTGAAATCAATGAAGTTTCCACATCTAGAACTTGGTTGAATATTATTGTTGAAGAAACTCTCAATGGACAAAAGATTGAATTGCCTTCTAAATTGGCAAAGATATTAAAAGTTATGGTTTAAGTTTTTTTAAAGAAACACTATCTTATAATATGCTATCAATAAAAAAGGAATTATAATGAGCTTCGATGATTTAGGCACAAGAATTAAAAAGTATGAAAAGGAAAGTGAATACATTATACCGTATTCAAATTACATTATCGTACGTGTTGATGGACATAAATTCTCAAAATTCACTAAAGGATTTAAAAAACCCTTTGATAGTATAATAGTAGAAACTATGGAAAATACAGCAAAAGATTTATTTGTTGAATTTAATGCTGTGACAGCATATGTACAGTCTGATGAAATAACTTTAGTTATTCCTCCACAATTCTCAATAAAACATACACAGACTTCAATTGATGGTGATGGTGCTGAATTAGTTGAACCTAAAATTAAAAATAATCAAATTTTAGGTGGAAGAACTCAAAAATTAGCATCATTAATCGCCTCTTTAGCTTCTCTAAAATTTAATAAACATTTGGAGGAGCAAATAATTTCTCAAAATGAAGTTTTAGAAGATTTTTACTCTAATTCATTTAGTCAAACTAATGATGAAAGAGAATGGAGAAATCAAATGGGTCTTTATAAAAGTAAAATTGGTAAAGCTTGGTTTGATGCTCGAGTATTTGGAGTCCCTGATGATATTGAAGCTTTCAATACTGTAATGTGGAGAGTTAGAGATTGTATTAAAAATTCAAAATCTATGTTCGCTCAAGCATACTGTTCACATAAATCTTTGCTAAATAAAAATGGTGAAGATCAGATTAGTTTTTGTTTGGAAACAACTGGTAATGATTGGAATACAATCCCTGATAAAGTTAAATATGGGGTTTTAATTAAAAAAGAAAGCTTTATTAAAGTTATATCACCAAATGAAACAGTTAAGAGAACCAAAATAGTTTCTTGGTCTGAACCATTAACTACATTCTCCATTGAAAATGTAAATATGATAACAAAAAAACTAAAAAATGAAGAATTAAATAAAAATTAATTTTTATCAAAGGTTTTAAATGAAAGAATATTCATACGGTATTATACCATATAAATTTGATAACCATGGCGTATCCATACTTTTGGCAAAAACATCTAAAAATTCGGAATATGGGTTTATTAAAGGTAAAATTGACTTTAATGAAACCCCAAAAGAATGTACGGTGCGTGAAGTTTTCGAAGAAATAGGAGTGAAAATCAATATCGATGATTTGGAAGAATTCGTATTTCAAAGAAACCCTAAAAAAGATATTGGTTTATTTTTTATTAATTGGGAAAAATATTTAAACCTTAAATTCAAATTGGCACCAAAAGAAATTCATTCTATTAATTGGTTTTCATTAAATAAAATACCAAGCATTTCAAAAAATCAGAAAAAAATAGTTACTGATATTAATATAAAATTCAATAAATTGAATTTTTTAAAACAATTATAAAGGATTTGTTTACATGACTATATCTCAATTGGAAAATGCTTTTCAAAAAACAATTCATCCAGATTTAAAAAACAAACTTTTTATTTCTGTAGAAGATTATCAAATAGATACAGATGAAGGTATTATAGTATTTTTAGATGAAAATTTTGATGAAATATATAAATTTGATCCTAGAATGATTTTTCATCTAAAATGGTATTTGGAAAATCCATCTAAACATTATAATAAAGCTTTAAATAGTTCAAACCCTTTAGATAATGTCTTGGCTATTATTGATAAACAAACAGGTAGTAGATGCATTGATGATTGGAAAAATGAGTCAAATCAATTAATTAAAATTTGTTATCTTTTAAGAAAAAAATATAAAAAATAAGAATAAATAAAAGAAATATTATTAAATGGAGAGTATTTATGAAATTCAATTCAATTAGAGAAATGGAAACTAATTTAAAAAATGTTACATCATTAAAATCATTGCAAGAAGATATAACCTTTGCAACTCAAGGTCAGTTTATAACAGTATCCTTTATTGGTATTGGTTCTTCAGCTGCAGGTCAAGAAATTTCGTATTTAGGAAAAGAAACTGCTGATAGTTTGAGAATCAATTATACTGGTAATGATAATAATATAACTGTTACTTCTGTTAAACTTACTAGAGTATAATGTAAAGGATTTAAATATGCAAATTATCACATCTTATGGTAAAACTGACATAGAATTAAATAAATTGGATGATTATGATTTATCTAACAGAGCTATCGAGTTTATTAAAAAACATATTAATGCAGTAGAACTGTTTTTCGGCAATGAAGTAAATTTAACTAACCTTTCTACAGATCAAGACCTGATTCAAGAATTCATTGAAAAAGTTTTAGTAGTAGATAAATTTACTGAACCTCAGAGAGCATTTGCTTTATCGAAATATCTTTCTAAACCAGTAACTAATATTGAGGAAATACCTCATAGTTCATATGAATTTTCTACGAATAATGCAGAATATTTAGTTTTAACAGATGATGAAGCAACTGATCAAGCAGAAGAGCGGGCTACATCTTATTATGATGATCTAGACCCTAAATCGGTTTTATATGCTTTAGAGCATCATGGATTTTCAGAAGATTTTATTGATGTTAGTTGGTTTAATGATGCTATGGATGAACATAATAGAAGTTATGCTGAAGATATCCAACCTGAAAGTGCTAGTGAACCTTATATCAATAGATTACATGAAGAAATGGTTGATAAAGGTGTTTTATCTGAACCTAAATGGCCTGAAGAAGATGATTTCACTCATGAAAGAGAAGACTTTGAAAGAGAAAATTTTGATGAAGAAGAGCCCGATGCTGATGATTTTGAAACAGATGAAGAGTATGATGAAGCTTATCAAGAATGGGAATCTGCTCAAGAAAAATTTGAAAAAGAACAAGATGAAGCTGAAGAAGCTCATGATGAAGAGCAAGATAGATTAGAAGAAGAAGCTCAAAAAAATTATGAAAATGCTAAATCAGAATACAAATCAGAATTAGAATCGGATATTGATAGTGCGATTGATGAATTTGTCGAAGCATTAAATGGTGACTATGATGATGGTTTAGCTTACTTTAAAGATCATTTTGGTAATGATGAAGTTGGAAGAATGATCCAAGATAATAACTTAGCTGATAAAGAAGCTTTAGGATTACAATTATTAGAAGATGAAGGAAGAGGATATTTCTTAGATTCATATAATGGTAATGAAGACTTTCAAACTTCTACATATAGGAATGAAAAATACGAATTTTATTTCTATAGAACTAATTAATTTAGAGAACTTTTCTCTAAATTAAATACATTACTCTCACACTTTTTTAAGTATTTTTTAATCTTTTCTTTACTATAATATAATATATTTAATACATAAAAGGCATAACTATGTTACTATCATACAATGATGTTAAACTGATTTGTGAAAACAATGAATCTTTCAAAATGAAACATCAAAGATTTGGAAACTCTATTGTTGCACAATGTACATATTTTCTTGCTTCGACAGGGGATTTTTTTCCAGAAATAATAGTATTAGAAGAAAATAATGAAAAAATAAGTCTTTATGGTGAACTTGTTTTTAATAATAAAAAACTAAAAGATATGAATGATGATGAAATTAAAAGCTTAGGTTTTGATTTTCTTAAACAATTTAAATTTTCAGATATTTAATTGAAAATTTTAAAAAATAATGTAGTAAAGGCAAATATATGAAAATTACTAGACATACAGGAAATTTCTGTGAACTTAGAGGAATTACTTTCATTAAAGAAGACAATTCTGAAGATTGGAAGAGATATCTTTTTTTAAGTAAGTTTTTTAATATCAATCAATGTAATGGTACAAATATAACTTTTATGAATTTGACTATCAATGATATTACAACAAAATGTAATATTAATAAACTTTATTCATTTGATGGTGAAAAAGCCTATAGGGCTATTGATTTAAAAGTGGGACAAACAGTTGGTGAATTTGATAGAAAAGAAGAAACTGTTGGAGAATTATTCACTATTGAAACTATTGAAAAAGAAGTTTTACCACCAGAACATAGAGAAAATTCATGGATGTATGATGATGTTAAAGATTTAGAAATAGTTAGGGTTGCCGATAAAGACGATGGCTCAGCTATCAGATTTTTGTTGCTAAATGATACTTTAGTAGCTAAAACTAAATTTTCTTTGGAAGCAGACCAAACTAAACTTGCTATGTCTATAGTTGACTCAGATCAAAATTTGAAAAATTTTATTATAAAATCTTTAGAATTAGGATTGGCAGCTTTATTTGAAATTGTCTCTCCATTTAACAAAGTTGTTTTATCATATAAAGAAACCTCTTTAAGGTTATTACAATTGAGAGTTGAATCTACTGGTGAATATTTAAATATTTATAATAATGATTTAGTTAAGGAGTTTAATATCACAACATCAAAACAAGAATCATTAGATTTAATAGAAACAGTTGCTAAACGATTTACAGAAGATGAAGCTAGAGCAAAATTAGGTAATAAAAAATTCAATTCCTTGGATGAGTTTTTAAATTATTTAAATGATGAAATCTAAAAAAAGGATAAAAATTGAAACCATTAGATTTATTATTATTATCAGCAGAATATATCGAAAATAAAGAAGGTGTCGTAATTACTTTTTCCAATGGTAAAATGGCTAAACAAAAACATCAACATTATATGTTATTACATGGAATTTTAGCAGATGGTTTAAAAGAACATATATTGATTTCTAAAATTTTAAATGAAGAAATTGATGATTTATTATCATTTATTCCTGCCGAAAATATTGAAGAAAGATTATTTATTGATGAAATGACTCAAATAGTTGTTCAAGATATTAACCACCGAGCATCTTTAGTATTCAATAAATTCAATGATAATTTCAATGGTGATAAAAAAGAATTTGCTCTTAAATTTGGAAAAGATCCATTATTTCACTTTATGACTAAATTATTTGGTGAAAATAGTTTTGAAACCGCTGAAAAAGCAATTATTAATGAAACTATTTTTAAATGTAGACGATTAGAAATGGCTAAATTATATCTTAAAAATTTAGGCTTTAATAGAGAATTAAAATTATTAGAAGATGATAATTGATAGGATATATATCCTATCAATCTAATAATTAAGAAATTAATTTTATTCTTAAATAGCCTGATGCTCCAAGTAGTCTTTCACCAGCAGATGCCAATTTTGGTGGTGCAAGTACGGCTTGGTGAATACCACCAGCTCCACCACCACCTATACCAATAACATCTCCTATTTGATTATATATGTATTAACGATATTTATTCAAATAGTTTTAATTATTCAAAAAAAAGAGGATAAAAATAATTATTGATTTAGTTTTTGGAAGGGTATTTATATTTTTTGGAGGTTTATTTGTTTAGTATAGTATTTTGATATTTTGGTGGACCTGCCGGCTTCGAAGCCGGGTCTGTTATTAGTTTCAAAAAAAATCTCATTCACAAGTTTAGTCCAATTCTTATTTACTCAAAACCATAGACAATCAGACCAGCCTGATTTTGAGTTACCTAATGGTGTTTTCGAGATTTAGTATTAGATATTCTAAATCCTTATCTATTTTCATTAACCAATGTGACTTTGTAACTAGACAACAACATCACCTGGCATTCCAAATTCCCGTCAGGGAATGATTAAGCAGCTACTCTCGCAGACTGTGGAATATAAAGTTTTGCTTCTGCAATTATGTTTGTTTGATGATTGAGTCATCACTCTACTTGCAATTTTAATTTACTTGTAACAACATCGATCCCATTTCAGGCCCATTTAAAGAACTTTTATCAGTATAGAGATATTTCTCTTTTGATATGGTTTATTATACATTTTTTTTACTTAAATCTTGATTAAATTTAATTAAATATGGACATAATGCACGTCATCATTGCTTAGTTGGTAGAGGTATGTGGGTTTTAGTGCACTTTACCACTTTTTTACATTTCCAGTTCACTTTTTTTCAACATAGCTTACTATATGGCCTGTTATAACGCTCTTCTGTAATGGATTTTAAGTTTTTTGACTTTCATCATCTGGTCAGTTTTTATCATAAATTATGTTATATATTTATTATATTAAATTTTACATTTTTTTTTCAATTTTTTTTTATTTTCAATATAAATAATATATGAAATATCAGCATTTTACTAATACATTAAGTTATGTATGCTATATTTAGATTTATATTTGTGAATTACAGAAATTGATTACATCGTAAATAATTTGGAATACCAAACATTAGTTGTAAATTATGGTGTTGGGATTACCTAAGTCCAACCATAGAGTTGAGTCACTAATATACTATTAGTGTCTGTTTTAAAATAAATATTCGATAAATATATAAAAGGAAAATTAGGCGAACCTCCCCATACCAAAACAAATATTATGTATAATGTCAGCTTTTCTAGAAAGCTAAATATTTTAAATATATCAAGAGTATGTGTGCGTTAGAGGAACTACAATTTCGATTTCATCACTTATATAAATCTTCTCCTATCTTTTTTTAATCATAAATTACAATTTTTTTCTCTTTTTAAGGTTTTTTTAATGTATAATATACTATAATATTGATATTAAATTACATAAAGGAATGCAAAATGTCTAAATTCAATGGTCAGGCAACATCAATACCTACTCAAAATAATATGGCCGGTGGAATTTCTTTTAATAGAACTTTACGAAAAGAAGTAACTGCTTTAGTGCTTAATTCTATGCTTAATGGTGATTCATATTATGAACAAGAAACAGATAGACTTAAAAGAATTGAATCTATGATTGCTAATAATGTTTCCGAATATGAATTTATCGCAAAAGCTATGATTTATACAAGAAATGAGGGTAAACTAAGATCTGTGTCTCATTATATGGCTGTTATTCTTTTAGAAAATATTAAGGGTACACCAATATTAAGAAAAGCATTAGAAAAAAGTATGCTTCGTCCAGATGATGCAACTGAAATAGTAAGTCTTTGGAATCAAAGAAATCCAGGAAAAATGATTCCTAATTCATTGAGAAGAGCTATTAAAACTAATTTGGAAAATTCATGGGATCTTTATCAATTAAAAAAATATTCTATGAATAAAAAGAAAGTTAAGCTTAAAGATTTAGTAAAAATTTGTCACCCAAACCCAAAAGTATGGAACCAAATCTTTAACTCTAAATAGGTTTAATATTATTTAAGGTAATATTAATTCAATTCACATTATAATATAATTATTAAAAACAAAAAAGGATTTTATCTATGGAACAAGTAGTATTAAAAAAGGGATATGCTCTTATCGATGTTTATAAGATGGTTATTGAAGATTCATTGCCAAATATTTCAACAGCTCAAACTATCAATGCAGGTTTTTCAGGACAAGAGAGAGTTAATGCATATATGAATGATATTAAAAATGGTTCAGCTGGTTATTTTGCGATGATTAAAAATATCAAAACTTTGTTAGAAAATGAAATTTCTGAAAGTGATTTGAAATTATGGGCAAATTTTATTACAGAACCAAAAAGAGTTGCTAAATCTATGGTATTACCTTTTAGATTTGTTGATGCTTGGGATGCAGTTAAAAGTTTATCTGTTAATGAATTTAAGAAATCAATTGTTAAAAAAGCCCTTGAAAGAGCATTCGCCTTATCAGTTAATAATACAAATATAATAGAAGATGGTGAAAAGATAGCTGTTCTTTTAGATGAATCTTATTCAATGAATGGTAAACCTTTTAAAATCGGTAAAAGCTTGGCAGCCGCTTTAAAAGTTGGTTTGAACCCTGATGATTGTTTATTCTACACTTGGGCCGATACTTGTACTTTAAGAGATGTTAATAATATGTCTTCTTTTGATTTTATTAATAGCTTAAATTGTAGTGGTGGTGGTACAGATGTGTCTGCACCTTTAAACAAACTTATCACAACAAAAACATCTGTTGATAAAATTATTATTTTATCAGATATGCAAATGTATGATAATGGTTTTGGTTTAGGTAATCAAGTGAAATTTCATTTAGATATTTATAAAAAAGATGTAAACCCAGATGTTAAAGTTTTATTTTGGAATCTTGAAGGCTATTCTGGTGGAAGCCCAATAGACTTAGAAAAAACAAGTGAAGTTTTTGAAATATCAGGTTTCTCTGATAAATTATTAGAACTAGCTCCAAAACTTTGGAAAGATAAAGATTTTCTTATAAAAGAAATTAATAATATCTCATTATAATTTAAAATCCTTTTTGGATTTTAAATTTATATCATTGTGTTTAAAATTCACCATTTAGATCAACTACTTCAAGTTGTTTATTATTCTCATCAACAACAATCTCAAATTTTCTATATGCTAAATGTCCATCTGCACTTTCATTTGAATAATATGATTCATAACTCTCTTTAAAATGATCTCTAAATTTATCATAAAAATCATCTAAAAGTGGTTGATAAAGGTCATAAGTTTCTTCTACTAAATCTGCGATTTTATTTTCTATTTCATCAGTAAGTGCAATTAAAAGTGCATCATATGAATCTTCACTTATAGTAAATGTTTCTGCAAAAAATATATTAGATGCATTTATTTTATCTAACCATTGTTTAAATATATCATCAATTTCTTTATTATCTAAAGTTTTATATTTTATTTGTGCATTTTTAAGTGGTTCTGCAAATTGTGCTATACTTAATTCAATTTCCCCTGCATCTACTTCAACATCATGTGGAAAAATACTACTTTCTATATCTGTTTGAATAGCGTCAGTATCTATATGGTGATCTTTAGTAAATTCATTATTATAAAATGTAAACATTACATCATACACCAATTCTTTATCATAATATTCTAAAAATTCCTCAGGTAATGGTGGTATAGTGTTATTTAAAGTAGGTATAGTGTTATATGAAGTATTAAGGGAACCAGTAATTTTATATTCATTCCTATATATATCCATTTCAATATCATCACGATTTATATCAAACATAGGAAAATCTTCTTCAAATACATCATAAGCCATTTCAAACCAATCATCTGGTACTACAAAGTCACCAGTTAAATAATGTTCTCTTATCTCATCTTTTAATATTTCATCTATTTCATCATATGATAACCAAATGGTATTTTTTTTAGCCATATTTAATCCTTTTTATATTATTAAATTATTTATTAAAAGAGTTTTTATTTTTTGTTATATTATGGGAAGTTTTATTAAATAGTTTGAGGTGAGAGTGAGGTATATTAATAGAGATAAGTCTCTATTAATCTCTTAGAATTCCAAAAGCCTCATCCATCTCTAGAATTAATAGTTTTTGTCCTTCAATTTCTAATTCAGTTCCTGCATACTTACCAAATACAATTTTTGTACCTATATCAACATTAAAATCCTCTTTAGTAGTTTCATTTATTGATACTATGGTTCCTATTGAGGGTTTTTCAGCAGCAGCTGTAGGGATAATTATTCCACTTGCCGTTTTTGTTTGAATTTCTTCTACTTTAACAGCAACTCTAGTTCCTAATGGTTCAAATGTCATATTCTTCTCCTAATTCTATTGTTTTATTATTATTATACAAATTTTTCCGGGTATTTTTCTAATTGTTCTTCAAATATTTTACTCAATTGGAAAATATTTATCGAAAATTGTTCTCGTATAATTCGGTCAATTTTTTTTATCACATCTAATTTAACATCATCTTCAGTTTCAAATAATAAATGTTTGGCTTTTCGTTTTGTATCACCGCTATCATTTTCTAAAATACAAAATTTTGGGGTTATTTTTATAACCACACCACTACTAAATATACCTGTATATTCTGTGTGATAGTGATATCGTGTGTTTATTTTTATGTCAATCATACAATACCTTTAAATATGTTGTATGTATTATTTTACAATTTTTGATACGATTTTTTCTTTAAGTTGATGATTAAATATACCCACTCTCATATCATTCTCTAATTCTTGACACATATCACTTATCTCATCTAAATCTGCATATAATAATAAATGTTTCAAAGTATGTATTTCTTTTGTAGTATGTTCATTATTTTTTTTATCAAATTTTATATTAATGCTTTTAATCAATTCTAATATCTGTTGTGTGATACTTTCAGATTTTTCTATCGCCATATTTTCATTTTCATAATTTTCTAAAAAAAAATTATAAATTGCTTCATTTAATCTTTGAATATAATATGGTTTCATAATATTTATCTTTTAACAAGCATACTTGTAAGATTCAATATGTTTTATAATTAATTTTTCACTAATGTTATCATTTAATAATTTTGAATCTAATAATAACTTAATACTTAAATCAAACTCATGTTTATCAAGCAATTCTTGGAATTTTTCTCCCAAGAATTTATTATAATTTATTTCACCTATATATGATTTTAATCTGGTTATTATGGTCCATTCTGTTTTCATATTATGCCTCAAAATAGTATTTGTTCATTAATTTTTGTATTTCCTCTTTAATAGATGGAATATCGACATTTGTTGCATCTAATTTATCAGCTATAGCTTGATAAGCTAAATATTCTTCTGTAATTTCTCTACCAGTACCTACTATACCGATTACTTCACCATTGCTATCTCTTAATACATTTTTATGTACTTCTAAATACATATCTTCACCTGTTACTAACCCAAATTCTAAGAATCTCTCTGGTTCTTCAGTATCCAAAACTACAAAATCTGAATTTCCACATACTATACCGAAAGTATGCTTATCCGCTCCAATTACAGCAATTCGTTCAGCAGCCATATCTCTATCAAGCCGCCCAATAGTGTTCTCTAAACTTCCCGAAAATAATAGTCTATCTATTATCCTTTGATTAGCCCAAATATAGCGTCCCTCTAAATCTTTTGCCCACATCATATCAGGTAAAGCATTTCCTATTGCTGATAGTGTGCTGTCTTTAGAAATTTTTTCATGCAATATGTCAAATCCATTTGACATTTCAAGTAATAAATCCTTTGCTTGTGGATTATTTTTAATTCTTTTAACCGCCCATACATTTAACCACTTATTAATAAAATTCCACATTTTATTACCTCCTTAGTGATGGTATATTTATCCCAAATGATGTTCCTTGATCACTCGTTTCAATCAAAAAATCATCTCCCCCATTATTCAATAAAGTTGTTCTACTCAAGTACAACCCGATACCCCTTGTTTCAGCATCAATCTTATTTATCTCTTTTGTACTAAAATTAGCTAGATAGATTGAGCTAATTGCACTCTCTGGAATACCGTAACCATTGTCTAATAATTGTAAAAAAATTATATTTTTATGGTATTTGATAAGTAGAACTTCTAATTTATTACTATTGGCCTCTAAAGAATTTTTTATATGATTTATAAAAACATTCAATATATCTTCATTGTTTATGTTACCATATGCCTTATATTGTCTTAATCGAGGATCGATGGTATATTTAAATTTATTTTTACTAAATAATTCTAATGTTTGAAATGCTACATTAATAACTTCATATATTGATTTATTTTCAGTACTTCTTTTAATGTTTTTAAAATTTTTCATTCTATCCAGTAAATTATATATTATGTCTATATGCGTTTCAATTAAATCAATAGCTTTCTGAATTTTAACTATAGAACCGTCCCCAGCTTTATATACTCCCAAATTACATTTTTCACATGTTTTTAAAACCTCTAATAACACATATGATTCATCTCTAATGAATTCTAATTTATTAACTATAACTAACATAGGTGTTTTTAATTCGTGGTGTATATTTTCAGCTAGCAGTGAAAGATTTTTTCCTGCCAATTTCGATTCTGAATTTTGTAAGTTAAGTATATTATTTGTTTGTTTTTCTTTATTACTTTTTATTGCTGATATTTTATTATAAACTAAAAATATCATACTAATAAAAACTATACATATGAATAAAATAACATGCATGTGTTTAGGAATTTCAAATACAATATATCTATCATAAATTTGTACCGTAGTATCTGTATTTAAGGTTAGTGCTATATTTTCAATAGTTATATAAAACAAACTATTGTTTAAGGTTGTGTCTTTATTTGTTATGGATTTAATATCCAGTAAGGCTTGAATATCTTTATTATATATTGTATTCTTATCAATAGACATATATTCATTTAATAGTGCTAATCTTTTTTTAGTTGTCTCATATGAAATAAAATATATTCCCACCCAGACAAATAAAATAACTGTTGTTGATATTAAAAGATATTTTTTACTCATTTTTTTTACGCATTTATTAATTCAAGAATTCTCATTCTTTTTTTATTTAATTCTTTATCTTTCAATACTACTTTTTTATGAAACTGACTATTTTCACCATATATTTTTTGATATTTTATTGTTTCATCACTATTTTCAACCAATGAACAACCTGAATAAAAAATATATTGACACTCTTTGTTGGTTTCTTGTATCTTTTTTGAAACATCAATTCCATCTAAAATATAACATTGTCCCTTATATTCATTATATCCACCTATAAGAATATCAAGTATTGCATAATCAATTTCTAGACCCTGGTCTATGGCTTCATATATACTAAATGCTCCCATTTCTCCAGTTACTAAAATAATATTAAAATCGCTTTTTTTTAATGTGCTCAATGATTGAAATAAATCATTTGGTAGCTTAGTAATGAAATCCTTTTGCTTTTTAGTCATCTCATCAATACCACTTTTTTTTAGTTTTTCTGCTAGATCAAAAAGAAATATAATATCATAATATGTAATTTCTCCAGCTTCGAAATTATCATCAAGTATTAAAATATTTTTAAGATTATTTTCTGGAATATTTATTTTTGGAATAGGTGTAAGATCTTGTTTCTTACCAAGGATTGAAGCAGATTTATACTCTAATTTATCACTATTTGATATTTTTTTTTGTAAATTAAATATTTTTTTAATTAAGTCAATCATTTTTTATTCCTCTTCAATATATGGTTTATTTATATTGAAGAGGTTTTTTTACAGGTTATCCAAAAATAGATTCCCATAATGATTTTGGAATATCCTCTTTATTTTTCTTAGCTCTTTCTATCGCTATTTGGATTTCGTTTTCAGTAAACATACCCCATTCAACATTATCATCTGTGTCAATGATTTTTACTGGAAAATATTTTACTGCTTCTCCAAACTTTCTTTCACTATTATCTACCGCTTCATCTAATTTAATTTTGCTATCTGCCATTTTGATTACTCCCATTTTGTTTATATATTATTTTATAATTTTTTTTAAATATATGGTCATTCAAATTATAAATATATTAATAAATCTAGGAAATTATCATTTATATAATGGATATTAAAAAATACTGTGAAGAATTACATAATACTAAAAAATCATTTGCTTTTATTTACCAAATTAAAAAAGATAATATGGTAGAAAAAATAATCAATACTACTTCATTCCTTGAAGATATTAGAATAAGTGCTAGGGTTTATTGCATTTTACATGATATATTTGAAAATCCAAAATGTGAATGTGGAAAAGAATTACAATTTAACCAATATTCAGAAGGTTTTAGACAATTTTGTTCTGTAAAATGTTCTGCTAACTCAGATTATAAACAAGATAAAATCAAACAAACTAATATTGAAAAATATGGTCATATCAATTCATTTCATTCTATTAATGGTAGAAAAGAATGGATTAAATATAGGTCTGACTCTACAAAAGTTTTTGAAGCCACTATCAAAGGTAAAGAGACATTAAAAGAAAATTATGGTGTTGAAACTATTGAAGAAGCCCAAAAAATAAGAATTGAAAAAGCATTAGAAGCTAAAATTGATAAATATGGTTTCGCATTTAATAATAGAGAAAAAGCTAATAAAAGTAGAAATGAAGAAAAAATTCAAAATAAACTAAGAGAAACTTGCTTAAAGAAATATGGTGAAACTCATCATATGAAAAATAGTAATAGTTTTGAATATACAACTTCTAAATTATTCAAAAAAAAGGAATATGTCTTTCCATCTGGAAGAATAGATATTGTTCAAGGTTATGAACCATTCGCATTAAATAACTTATTAGATATATATGAAGAAAGTGATATAATTACAAACATAAAATTATTACCTAAAATTGTTTATTTAGGTGTTGATGGCAAAGAACATAGATACTATCCTGATATTTTTATTCCGAAAGATAATTTAATTATTGAAGTTAAAAGTGAATATACAATGAAAGCCAATTTTAAAGTTAATAAATTGAAAGAAAAAGCATCAAAAAATGCTGGTTTCTCTTTCAAATTTATGATTTTTAATAAAAATGGTGATTTATTATATTAAAAATCATCCCAACCATCTACCATTGATGATTGTTGATAACTTGTGATAGTTGATTCAAAAAAGTTTCCTTTAACATCACCCTCTCCCTCTGTATCAGCAATTTTTTCTAAGTGTTTGTATGGATTTTGTATATATTGTTCACCAATGAAGATAGGTTGTTCGCCTAATTTTACTAATCTTCTATTAGCCATCCATTTTGTATATCTGTCAGTTGAATCTTCACTAATTCCCAATACATTATCTCCAATAATATGATTTGTCCACGCTATTTCTTGATTTGTAGCAATTTCAGTCATTTCTTTTACAACATCACTATTATAAATTTCAGGGAATTCAGCTTTAATAGCTGTTAAAATATTTTCAAATAATACACAATGTGTTAATTCATCTCGATTAATATATCTTATTACATCAGATGTTCCTGGCATAAGATTTCTGCTTGATAGATTATAAAAGAAATTAAACCCATTATAAAAATATAAACCTTCTAATAGATAATTAGCAACCAATACTTTAAAATAATTTTCATCTGTTGGTGATGTAATAAAATTTTGATATATTTCAGCTATATATTTGTTTCTCTCTAATAAAACCTCATCAGTTCGCCAAAAATCATAGATCTTTTCCCTTTTATTCTTTGGTATAACACTTTCAATTATATATGCATATGATTGCGAATGTATAGCCTCTTGATAATCTTGAATGCTTATTACTAAACTCACTTCTGGAGCAGTAATATGATCATTGATATTTGGTAAATTATTTACTTGTATCGAATCGAGAAATACTAAAAATGATAAAATTCCATCATAAGCAGTTTGTTCACCTTTTGTAAGCTTTTTATAATCTAATATATCTATAGTCAAGTCTACTTTCTCTGGAATCCAAAAGTTAGCCATCATACCTCGGTAGAGTTTATTTGCCCAAGTATATTTAACATCATTTAAATTAAATATGTTTGTTGGATTTCCTTTGATAATAGTTCTATTTTGTATGCTATCATCACCCATTGGATTAAATAACAATTTTTGTTCCATATTTTATACCTATCCTTTTTTATTATTTTCACTTATTTTACATTTTTTTTCCATATATCACAAATAACCACAATCCCATATTCTATCATAGCCATTTTTATCTAAATTTTCCCATGCGGTTAGGGTTACATCATATACATCTAATACTTTTTTTAACCAATGCTTGGTCTTTTTTTAATTTTGATAATAATCTTTTATCGGTACTCAATTCTAATACAAGTTTTTTCAGGGTTCTAACCTTTTAAATCTATCTGTCTTTATTAATTTTTAAGTTTTTTTATACTATAATTATACATAATAATTAAAAGAGGTAAAATATAAATGTTGTTAGATACAAAGCATTTTGAGATCGTAAAGTGGTTTCAATTAAATTTTCCAGAATTAACCAAAGATATGCATGATTGCTCTCATCACTATGATGCCGAAAATTTAAATCCCTTTCATTTAGAAGGTGATATTTTCACACATACAATGATGGTATATAAAACTGCAGAATTACTTTCAAAAGATAATGATTTGGTTAAATGGTCTACATTATTACATGATACAGGAAAACCATTATCTAAAGAAATTTTAGATGATAAGAAAAAATGTAGATTTATTGGTCATGAAGGTATTTCAGCTCATATAGCTGTAGATATTTTAAATAAAACAGATATTTCAGTCGAAGATAAAATAAAAATTTTTAAATTGGTTGCAATGCATGGTGACCTATTTCACCATATTAAATCAGATGGGACTATTAAAGATGATATTTTGAAAGTATTTATGGGTGAAAAAGAATTGTTGGCTAATCTAGTTCATCAAGTTAGAGCTGACTCTTTAGGAAGATTTTATGAAGGTGATAAATTATCAAATACTTTGTTTACTCATAATTTACCTGAACAATTTGCTCCTATTATTGATAAGCTATCAAATGGTTTAGATACAATAGTTAATAATGATAAACCTGAATTGATTATTTTAGTAGGTGCTCCTTGCTCCGAAAAATCTTCAACAAGAAATAAATTATTAATTGATAACCCTGATTTGGTTATTATAAGTAGAGATGATTTGATTGAATCTTTCGCTAAGAAAATAAATTTAGATTATTCTGAAACATTTAAATTTCTTATGGATAATAAAGATATAGAAGCAGATGAAATAACAAATATCATTGAAGCTTTGAAAACCGATATTATTAAAAATAATAAATCTGTTTTGATTGATATGACTTCTATGAGTAAAAAATCAAGAAGAAAATGGATTAACTCTTTTCCTAAACATAACGCTAAATGTATCCTTTTTATTAGAGGGTATGATGAATTACTTAAATGTAATAAAAAAAGAGAATTGGAAACTGGTAAAAAAATATCAAAAAATGTTATTTTGAATATGTTAAAAAGTTTCGCATTACCTATGTATTCTGAAGGTTTTACATCTATTGATTACAATTGGTTGCCTCGAAGATTTTAGTTTTCTAAAATCTTCGTTTATTTAAACACTTTCATTGAATCTATTAAATAGATCCACAGTTTGAGCAGCATTTTTCGTAATATCATTATTTGTAAATATATCTATCAATTTATAATCCTTATATATCAATATAATATTTAATGTCTTATTTTGTTGTGTATACCATACACTCAATTCTTCAAGATATTCGACCCACTGCTCTTCACTATATTCGCTACAAAATTCATTTAACGCAATCTGATTTTCTATATCTTTTATTGATATGTTTTCTCGGATAGTATTCTTATATGATGCCTCATTTTTTACATTTATTCCACTACCTACAGCAGCATTATATCGTCTGTCTATTTCCGCATCTATCATGGCATCAAGTAGCTGTTTTTTGATAGCCTCGTCGGTGGTTTCATTTTCTATGTCTCGGTCTAATATACTACAAGTCTGTTTATGAAATGTTACTCTCATGAATGCTTCCTTGTCTATTTTTAATCCTACTATGCTATCAATAAATATATCCGTAGTATTGTTTATCTCTTTTATCGATTTATTTAAATAATCTCTCTTTAATGTTGATACATTTGCTGCAGCTTTTGTTATTTCAGGATCAAACCCTAGTATATAATTCCATAACCGTAATGGTTTTTCAACTACGCCCTGATTTTCATAGTCCTTTAAATTCTCATATAATATTTTACTATAGGTTTGTTTTAATTGTGCCTGTATAGTTAAATGCATTTTACTAAATGGTTTCGTCGTAAATAACCACCCATACATTATCTCTGGCTCTAATCTAAACCTTATCTTGTTTGATTTTTTCGTTGTGGTATATCGTCGTAGCAAACTGAAACTATGCTCTACAGATAAATCATGCTTCTTGAACATTCCCATCTCTACAGTTATGTCCTTTAACTCTTTGATGGCATTTATCACCTTGACTTTATTGTCCTTGTATGTATTCGTGAACATGGTTAATTCACCTAAATCTATCTCAAACTCCTGGTTTGATAAAAAATTGAACGCATCCTCGTCCGTTTCGCATTGTGTTAATGCATCTTTGATACCTTGCTCACCATTATATTTCTTATGCATGCTCTCTCTCGATTTGTAGCACATGAAATTTATTGTGTCAAATTGTATTGGTGTTAATTGATGTAATGCGCCATTTTTCGTCAATTTTGCCGATATCTGCCCCGATGGCTTGTGTACCTCGAATAAATCTTTTCGTATTAGTTGTGAATTCACGGACTTTTCCCTTTGTGATTTTAGTTTATTTATTCACATTAAAATATACAAACTTTAATATGGTTATTTTACATTCTTTTCTTTTTTTTGGCTTTTTTTTAATAAATAAACTAAAAATTAGGAGTTTTTATGAATATTTTAAATGAAATTAAAAAAAAAGTTAAACCTGGTAAGACAGTTTACTATATGGATAAAAATAATAAATTCGACCCAGATACAGTTTTGGATTTAAATAATGATTTCGAAAAATTTGTTAAAAATCAAAATAATTGGCAAAAAATTTTAGAAGCTATTTATGATGAACAAGGCTCGCAATATGTGGTTTCACCTAATAAATCCTCTAAAACAGACTTTACTGTGATTGATAAAAAAAATAATAAAAATTTTACAGTTAAAATACATTTTAAAGATAACGCTTTGGTGATTGAAAATCCGTTGGATAAAAATAAGACGACTATTATTGAAACCGCATCTGTTATGGATAGTACTAAAGATACACCTACAGCCGATAAACAAGTCGATAGACTTATTAAAAATTTAAAATCTTTCTCTAATAAATCGCCTAAAGATTTGAAAGAATATTTGACATCAATTATTAAAACTATTTAAGGGATTTTTAACCTTTTCCATTGTATAATATGTTATATGTTTTTAGGAGTGCATCGTGTGTGAAAATATTGAAATCTCTGATGTTTTATTAGATATCTACTGGTATCAAAAAGAATTGAAATCCGCTTCTTCTATCGAAGATAAAAAAATAATCTTAGATAATATTAAAAAAGCAGAAGAACTGCTTATGAAATTAAAACAAGAAGCATGCATTTTAAATTAATTGAAATACATGCTCGTTATCTCGTCTAGCGCTACAATGAAATTGCTTTGTATCGCTTTCCCGTCAGTTAAAAATATCTTCGTATCAAACCTTATATAACATACTACACTTTCACTTAATGTGGATTGTATCTCTACACTCTCATCATGTATGCTTATTATGCCGTTTTTCGATATGCTCGAAAAATTGTTGAAAAAATCTAATATAAATGTCTCTATGGGTTTGCTATAGTTCTCTTTCGCTAATTCCTTTTTTAAAAAATTTACTAGCTTTTCGTCTAATACACATATTATCTTTCCACCCAGTAAATTCTTTATTTTACATGTGACTATGGTTTGACCGTTTATTGGTATTGGTGTTGTTCTGATTGTCTCTAACTTTATGTCCGTTTTTAGTGACAGTAGTTTTTTGAGGGTGGATCGATAAGCATATATTAAATCCATTAATAAGGTTTTAAATATCTCGCTCTTGTAAGCTATATCTCTTTCTTTCTGTTCCATTCACTGCTCGACATATTTTATTTTTATTTATTCCCCCGTTTTATTACTTCTTAATCTTTTTAATGGTTTGTTTGATTTGTTTTGGCTTTAGCCAAATAATCATTTTTATCATTAAAAAGATTTATTCGTATCTCCCCCACTCTTTTTTCGTTTTGGGTGTAATACTTTGACATCATTATTCATTTTAAAGATTGGTTTGAATCCGTTTAGTGATTCGTTATGAATTCGTTTAGTGACTGGTTATGAATTAGTTATGAATTAGTTATGAATTAGTTATGAATTAGTTATGAATTAGTTATGAATT
>JACCEA010461230.1_pt1 | contig 33567 bp, 27 predicted proteins | sample 7449851 | NCBI WGS metagenome assembly JACCEA01 (sample SAMN15323453, study PRJNA562643) | freshwater metagenome | isolation source: river surface water | place: USA:Blue River Watershed | collected 2017-08-18 | reverse complement strand
TTTTCCAAAGCTTCATAATGCTTCTTGGTTCCATACCCTTTATGCACCTCAAAACCATACTGAGGATACTTCTTTCCCCATTGATTCATCTTTCTGTCCCGTAATACCTTGGCACAAATGGAAGCAAGCGCTATGACTTTCTCTTGAGCATCACCTCGTATAATTGTTTTTTGATATCGATAGTGAGAAGGAGCCTTGAGTCCTCCATCAAGGCGCACTTCAACAGATTCTGGATCAAGTTTCAATCCATTAAGTGCAAGGGTAAGTGCCTTCATGATGGTATGGGTAAGTCCTCTCTCATCAATACTACGTTCACTTTGAAATGATACTTTGAAATTAACCAATCCTCTTTCTCGCGCATCTTGTATGATACTAAACCACGCCTCCCTCTCTTTTTCTGTTAACTGTTTTGACTCCTTAACTCCCCTAAAGATACGTGAGGCTTTAGAATCGAGAAATACAAAAGCCCCTACAGCAACAGGGCCTGCAATGGGACCTCTACCCACCTCATCAATACCTACAAGATATCTTTTCATACATAAAGTATATCATTTGGTATAATAGCGGAATGTCACGCTTCATTCACCTTCATACCCACAGCCACTATTCACTCCTTAATGCCCTTCCTAAGCTTGATGAGCTTGTAAAAGCTGCGAAGGATAATGGAATGAAAGCTCTTGCCCTTACTGATGCAGGTAATCTCTATGGGGCTATTGAGTTCTATCAAACATGCAAGAAGAAGGAAGTAAAACCTATCATTGGGGTTGATTTCTATGTTGCCATTCGTAATCGTACTGATATGCAAGCGGGGATTGATAACAAGAGGACACGACTTGTTCTTCTCGCAGAAAATATGGATGGTTACAAGAATCTTATGAAATTGGTTTCGTATTCATATCTCGAAGGTTTCTACTACAAACCTCGTATTGACCGAGAATTGATTGAAAAATATTCACAAGGCCTCATCTGCATCATCCCATCATTCTCAAGTGATGTATCAGCTGCAATGAAAGGAAAGAACGTAGACAAAGCTAAAGAACTCATCGCATACTACAAAAAAGTATATGGGAACACGAATGTATTTATCGAAATCACTCGTCACCCTGAACTTCAGGGACATGAGGGACTTATGCAACAACTCATAAAGTTAGGAAAGGAGACCCAGACAGAGATAGTTGCGGCTCATGATGTCTACTACATACATCCTGAAGACAAAACTGCTCGAGACACTCTCATGCTTGTGAACACAGGTGGTGATATGTCTGAGAAAAGTGGAGGAATGACAGGTGATGATGAGGAGGAAGATTTCTCCTTCATTTCAAATGAAAAAGCAGAAGATATGTTTAGAGATATTCCCGAGGCACTCGACAATACACTCAAAATCGCTGAGCGTTGTACTGTTGAACTCACTCTTGGTAGTTGGTATTTTCCTCGATTCATTGTTCCCAATGGACTATCACATGATGATGAATTGAAACGACTTGCATATGAAGGAATTGAAAAACGTGGGCTTCAAAAATCTCCTGAGGTACTCCAACGTCTTGATTATGAACTCGAAGTTATCAAGAAAAAAGGGTATTCCCAGTATTTCCTTGTAGTATCCGATCTCCTCCATTATGCACATGATCACGGCATCCTTACCAATATTCGAGGATCGGTTGCGGGTTCACTTACAACCTATGTTACAAAAATCACAAATGTAGATCCCCTTGAATACAAACTTCCCTTTGAACGTTTCCTTAACCCCGAACGTCCTTCTGCACCCGATATCGATATGGACTTTGCTGATAACCGTCGAGATGAAGTAATTGAATATGCCCGACAAAAATATGGTCGTGATCATGTAGCCCAGATTGGAACATTCGGTACCATGATGGCAAAAGGTTCAGTACGTGATGTTGCACGAGCTATGGGATATCCCTATGAAATTGGTGATCAAATATCAAAACTCATCCCTATGGGAGCCCAAGGATTCCCTATGACTATCGATCGTGCCCTTGCTGAAGTAACTGAACTTAAGGAACTCTATGAGAAGAACAATGATGCTCATCGTATTATCGATATGGCAAAGAAGATTGAAGGTTGTGCACGACACATCTCCGTACACGCTGCGGGTGTGGTCATATCTCCTGAACCCCTTACCGAATATACACCTCTTCAATTTGATACTAAAGGTGAGAAGAAAATAATTACACAATACGATATGTACTCGGTTGGAGAAGATGGAGTTGGGCTCCTTAAATTCGACTTTCTTGGAATTAAAAACCTTTCAATACTTGCAGATGCAGTAGAACGTGTAAAGAAAATAGAGGGGAAAGATATTGATATTGAAAATGTACCAATTGATGACAAGAGAACATTTGAAATTCTTGCTCGAGGAGAAACAACAGGACTCTTTCAACTTAATGGTACAGGAATGACCAAGTTCCTCATTGAGCTCAAGCCAACAACAATACACGATATCAATGCCATGGTTGCTCTCTACCGACCAGGACCGATTGAAATGATCCCTACATACATTGAACGTAAACATGATCCATCGAAAGTCTCATATCTTGATCCACGTATGAAAGATATTATCGAACGTTCATATGGTGTCATCACCTATCAAGATGACGTTATGATGATTGCAATTAAACTAGCAGGATATTCATGGCTTGAAGCAGACAAGCTACGAAAAGCAATGGGAAAGAAAATACCAAAGGAAATGGAAGAACAGAAAGAAAAACTTCTCTCTGGATTTGTGAAAAATGGAATGGGGAAAAAAGTTGCTAATGAACTCTGGAAACTCATTGAACCATTCGCTGCATATGGTTTCAACAAAGCACATGCCGCAAGTTATGGCCGTGTAGCGTATCAAACTGCATATATGAAGGCAAACTTCCCCGCTATCTATATGTCAGCAGTCCTTTCTGCTGAATCTGGTGATATTGAAAAAATTTCTGAAATCGTAACGGAGTGTAAGCGTATGGGAATACCAATTCTTCCCCCTGATATCAATGAAAGCTTCAGTCAATTTACTGTAGTAAAAGGAGAGAAGCAGACAATACGTTTTGGACTTGTAACCATTAAAAACTTTGGACAAGGAATTGCAACTGCAATCATTGAGGAACGTAAACGTGGTGGAGTATTCACCTCACTCTCCCATTTTCTTGAGCGAGTGAAGGACAAGAATCTTAACAAGAAATCTCTTGAGGCACTCATTAAGTCAGGAGCTCTTGATAGCTTTGGATATGATAGAGGAACACTACTTGGAAATATAGAGACACTGCTTGCTTTCAACAAAGAGCATGGTGGTAGACTAGAAAATCAGGATTCACTCTTTGGCCTTATGTCCGATACCTCTTCAGTACCTGGTCTCAAATTGACTGAAACTCCCCTTGCAGACATGAGAGAAAAACTCGCATGGGAGAAGGAACTTCTCGGCCTCTACATCTCAGGTCATCCACTTGATAAGTTTCGTGAAGTTATTTCTAAAAGAGATATGGATATAAAGAAAGCCCTTGAAACACTCAAGGATGGAGCAGAGATCACCCTCGCATGTATTGTAGAAGAAATTAAACCATTAACAACAAAGAAAGGTGATGCTATGGCATTTATGAAAGTTGCCGATTTTAGTGGCAGTCTTGAAACAGTTGTATTTCCACGAGTGCTCTTTGAATTCAAAAATGCATGTGTACCTGATCGTTGTATTGCAATCAAGGGAAAAATGTCAGAACGAAATGGACAAAAAAGTATGATAATTGAGAAGATAAAGATATTGGGTTAGTTGTATACGGCTTTTTCGAGATCGACTATACGAGGCTTATGGTCATGGAAGATTACATCTTCGAGATTTTGAGACCGTACTTCATAAAGACCGATGTATTTCATGATTTCATGAATATCTTTTTTCATATTCAAGACATCTTTATTAAGTGACTCGAACTGATCTTGTGTCACCATATGTTTCAATATATGCTGAGTGAGTTCTTTAAGATCAGACACATCGACCTCTAGTGCAGTCACTCGGAGCTTCATCTCAGACATATCCACCTTCAACTGAGCTACATCGGTTTTTAATTCCGAAATATCAATCTTCATCTCCGCGACATCAGACTTCAATTCTGATACATCTGTTCTCAACTCAGACACATCTACCTTTAATTCTGTTACATCTGTTTTTAATTGTGCAACATCAGTTTTCAATTCTGATACATCTGTCTTCAACTGGGCTACATCAATCTTTAATCCTGAAATATCTTCCTGCATACAACCAAAGGCAGACATAAGTTTCTTTATATCCTGATGCATATCTTTAATATATTGAGGAATTAACTCTGTTTCCATAAAGGTAAGTATAGGAGGAGAAGATGAGTTAGAGCAATATGTAACTGTAGAGAACGTAGATAAAAACTTTATCAAAATTTTATCTCGTCTAAAAACCATTAAATAACAAGATATTAGGGATATTTTTCTATACAAAATAACAATTTCAAAGTAAAAGACTGTATTGTCAACCCTCTTTAAAACTACCTCAATAACTGCTATGATGGTGCCATGACACATAAAAATGTAGATATAAATCTTATACGCCACACACTCGCACATTTACTTGCCGATGTTGTTCTCAAGTTATACCCTGGAACCAAGAACACCATAGGGCCAGCTATTGCCGATGGTTTCTACTATGATTTTGAATTCCCTGCTGGAATAAAAATTTCTGATAAAGATCTTACAAGCTTTGAAAAGCATATGAAAAAAACCCTCCCATCATGGAAGGAATTTACACATAAAGAAGTCACAGCATCAGAAGCAAAAGAAATATTTAAAGATAATCAATACAAAATTGAATTGATTGATGAAATTCTTGCAAAGGGAGAGAAAATTACCCTCTATACATGTGGTAACTTTACCGATCTATGTCGAGGAGGACACTGTGAACACCCTAGCGTCGATATTCATCCTGATTCTTTCAAGCTGTCTCGTATTGCAGGGGCATACTGGAGAGGAAACGAAAACAATACCATGCTTACCCGTATCTATGGTCTGTCATTTGAAAGCAAACAAAGTCTTGATGAGTATGAAACTCAGAGAGTAGAAGCAGAGAAGCGTGATCATAAGAAAATTGGAAAGGAACATAAAATATTTACCATTTCACCTCTTGTGGGAGCTGGTCTCCCCCTTATGCAACCTAAGGGAATGATCATCAGAGAGGAAATATCTTCATACCTATGGGAACTTCACAAAAGAAAGGGATATTTTAAAGTATGGACTCCTCATATTGCAAAAGAAGAACTTTACAAAACATCAGGACATGCTGAGAAGTTTGGAGATGAACTTTTCAGAGTAACTGGCGGGGATGAGAAATTTATTCTCAAGCCTATGAATTGTCCTCATCACATGCAGATCTTCGCTGACAATCAATTCTCATATCGAGATATGCCTGTACGATACTTTGAACCAGCAACCGTATATCGAGATGAAAAATCAGGACAACTTGCAGGACTTGCTCGTGTTCGATCAATTACTCAAGATGATGGACATCTCTTCTGTAGCCAAGCTCAAATTGGTGATGAAGTTGGTACAATTGTTCACATCATTAAAACTTTCTATACCACCATTGGCCTTATGGATAATTACTGGGTACGACTCTCAGTACGTGGAGATGACAAAAGTCAGTATCTAGGCAGTGATGAAGTATGGATGAAAGCAGAACAAGCACTTGAAAATTCAGCCAAGGAGAATAGCCTGCCGTACAAGATTGGAAAAGGTGAAGCGGCATTCTATGGTCCAAAACTCGACTTTATGTTTAAAGATTCAATAGGGCGAGAATGGCAACTTGCAACAATACAATGTGATTTCAATCTTCCTGAACGTTTTGACCTTTCATTTACTAATGAAAAAGGAGAGAAAGAGCGTCCTGTAGTAATTCATCGAGCAATATCAGGATCATTGGAAAGATTCCTTGCAATCCTCATTGAACACTTTGCTGGTAAATTCCCTGTATGGCTTGCTCCTACACAAGTATCAATCATTCCAATTGGAGATGCTCATCATGAGAAGGCGCTTGAACTTCATGAACGAATGAGAGATATGGGAATTCGCTCTTCAGTTAATCTTTCAAAAGATGGATTTGGAAAGAAAGTTCGAGAAGCAAAAACAGAACTCATACCCTACTTTGTTATCATTGGAGACAAGGATATAGCTGTAGACAAAGTAACACTCGAGAGTCGAGACCGAGGACAAATTGGGCAGATATCAGCTAACGAAGTCATCGAGAAGATTCAGGAAGAAATACGAACACGATCACTATAAACAAAAAATCCCCATTCGGGGATTTTTTGTTCTTATCTTATTTCTTGTTTCGAGTAAAGATGAGGAAGATAATTGCACCCATCATGACAAGCATCACAAGTACCATAACCCATCCCCATGGAATATTCTTCACAGAGAAGAGAGATGAAGCTGAGAGATCATCAAATCCTGCAGGTTCCTTTGGAGTAACCTTAGCAACTGCAGTTCCTGGATTCTTCACAGTAACATTGTTTCCACAAAACTGAGTTACTGTTTGACCATTTGAAGCTCTAACAACAACTGATGCAGTCTTTACACCAGTGGTGTCATATGAAGTTGCTACAGTGGTACCATTTCCTGAAAGACCTTCAGAACCTGTCCATGTGTATGTATAGTTTCCAGAACCTCCAACAGCTTCTACTGACCACTTTACAAGAGATCCTCGAGTTACTGAAAGTTTGTCTGCATAACATGCAACCTGCATATCACCTGAATTGTATCCATACTGATTAGGTATTCCGATAGTAACGGTATTTGAACACATCTGAGTTACAGAACGTCCATTTGAATAGACAGTCACTGATGCATTCTTCACACCAGCTGAATGATATTCAGCGTCAACAGTTCTTCCAGAACCATTTAGACGATCAGTTCCAGACCATGAGTATCGATAATTACCATTACCACCTGAAGCATATGCTTCCCATACTACTGTGTTGTTTATAGGAGAAAAATTAGTATTTACAGAACATGATACATAGAGTGAATCATTGTAGTTATAATCATAGTCATTATAGTAATGATTATTGTTATCATAATCATAGACTTCAACACTTGAACATGTTCGAGTAATAGTCTCTCCATCTGAAGTCACACGTACAGACGCGTTCTTTGTACCTTCATGGTCATATCGAATACCCTGACTTGTACCACTTCCAGAAAGTCCTTCAGAACCTGACCATCGAACAGTATACTCTCCATCTCCACCTCCAAGAGAGGCGTACCATGTAACTCGACTATCTACAGATGCAACTGAAGTATTTGCATAACATGAAACCACAAGAGGACTATAGGTTGGTCGTGATCGATAATTATAATCGTAGTCATAATCATGATAACCACCATTAGTATTAGTAGTATTGTAGTTATAGTTGTTATTAACAACAGTTATAGGAGTTGGACTTGGAGTTGGGGCTCGCTGAGCTGTAGTTTGTCGAGCGACAGACACAACAACAACCTTTGTATTCTTCTTTTCCTCACACGCAAAGAAACATGCAGGGTCAAAGAGTTGCCCCGGATCGAAAGCAAGCGCCACAGAAGGTGCTGAGATCACTGCATATACAAAAGCAAGTAAAATAAGGGTTTTTTTCATATATTTGTTGCTACAAATTAATACCTTAAAGTATATACCATATTTATATAAAAGTCAAGATATAGTATTGACTTTTAGTATTTTTATGATATCATGCTCACCAGACATATTATTCCCTTCTTGTATATGACACTGCACTCATCTCCTTTTCTAAGGGATATGTGTGCAGTGTCATATAAACAACAACCAAAAGGAAGTACGTATGAAATTAATAATGAACACCGAAGATAGTACATTTACTCGAGTTGGTGAGTTTCCAGAATCCCCAGGTGACAAGCAATTGTTCGTCACCTTCAATTTGGGGAGAGGTAGGTACCACGCAATAATTACCCTAATTTTTCCACCGCCCCCACAAACAGAAGGGGTAGGCGAGAAAAAACAAGGGTACACCGTTGATATCTGCTATCCTCAGGATGAACAGCAATCCATTGAATTAATGGGGGGTCATGAAAAACTAGGAAAAGCAGAACTTTTTGAGGAACTGGACACAATCATCCAGGTAGAAACTTTTCTCGCAGCGGAGTTGGGTTTTAATCCAAGAGTGAAAACACAGATCGCTAAAATCTTTGGTCTCCTTGGCCCGTAAAACCAATATCAAGATCATCCCCGGAAGCATTTACTGCTCCGGGGATTTTTTTAAATATCAATAGTAGCTTTCTTTGCGTTTGATTGAATGAACATCTTTCGAGATGGAACATCAGTTCCCATAAGCATATCGAATACTTTGTCAGCATCCTGTGCATCCTCTATATTCACACGCTTTAGTATACGTCTCTCAGGATCCATAGTTGTCTCCCAGAGTTCATCAGCATTCATCTCTCCGAGACCCTTGTATCGTTGTATAGAAATCTTAGGTTTCTTCCCTTTCACATCATCTTCAATAGCTTCTTCATCAAGAGGTGCTTCAGCACGCTCAAGAAGTTCTCTACGAGCTTCTTCATCATTTTCATTAGAAACCTCATTCATTGCATCAATCTCTTTTCCAATAGCTTTAACCTTCTCTTCTTCGGAATAGAAATAGAGAATTTCTTTTCCACGCTTCACCTTGTACAAAGGTGGCTGTGCGATATAAACATATCCCCCTTCAACAAGTGGTTTAAAGTATCGATACAAGAGTGTAAGGATGAGAGTACGGATATGTGCCCCGTCAACATCGGCATCGGTAGCAAGAATGATTTTGTGATATCTTAATTTTGAAATATCAAATGTATCTCCAATAGCTGTACCAAAAGCGAGAACAAGATTCTTAATCTGCTCAGACCCCAACATACGATCGAGACGTGCTCGTTCAATGTTCAAAATCTTTCCTCGAAGAGGAAGAATTGCTTGTGTACGTCGATCACGTCCCGTCTTTGCAGTACCTCCAGCTGAGTCTCCCTCCACAATGAAGAGTTCTGATTCTGATGCGTTATTAGTCTGACAATCAGCAAGCTTACCTGGCAATGTCATACCTTCAAGTGCACCCTTTCGAAGAACACTGTCCTTCGCAGCCTTTGCGGCCTTACGGGCCTTCATGGCAAGAACAACCTTTGTAACTATCGCCCGTGCATCATCAGGATTCTCTTCGAGGAATGAAGCAAATGCTTCCCCAAACACAGTTGCAACAGCACTCTGTGCTTCCACTGATCCAAGCTTTGCTTTTGTCTGTCCTTCAAATTGAATTTCACGTAGTTTAACTGAGACAACAACAGTAAGCCCCTCAAGAACATCATCTCCTGTAAAGTTGTCCTCTCCATCCTTCGCAAGATTGTTTTTCTTAGCATATGAATTCAAACTTCGTGTAAGAGCAGTCTTGAATCCTGTAACATGAGTACCTCCCTCAGGGTTGTATATATTGTTAGCAAACGCAAGAATACGAGCAGAAATATCATCTGCATATTGAAGTGCAACCTCTACAGACTCAACACCTTCAACTTTCTTTTCAACATAGAAAATATTCTTGTGAATGGGCTTAAGAATCTGATTGTTAAACTTTACGAGAGATGTGAGACCATTTTCGAAATAGAAAGATTGGGAAGGAACTTGAAGATTGAGATCACTGAGATAGAAAACATCTTCACTGATATCAAGCACTCCATCCTTGTCGAATTTCAATTCACTTCCTGTATACTCACGAGCATCAATAACGGTAATATTGAGGGCACGTACGAGGTATGCCTGTTGTCGTAATGAGTGCACAATACGATTGAAATCAAATTTAACTTCTTTGAAGATAATAATATCAGGTTCAAAAGCAACAATAGTACCATGATTCTTACTCGAAGCAATTTTCTTTACTGGTGCCTTCTTACGACCTTGAGAATATTCCTGAGTATACACTCCACCATCTTTATGTACCCATACCTGAGTATAGATAGAAAGTGCATTTACCACAGATGCTCCCACTCCGTGAAGACCTCCTGATACCTTGTATCCAGTTTCATCACCTCCGAACTTACCTCCAGCATGGAGAACAGTCATAATCGTTTCAAGTGCAGAAACCTTAGTTGTCTTATGTACATCAACTGGAATACCTCGTCCATTATCAACCACACGCACTCGATTATGAGGAAGAAGAGCAACCTCAATACGATTAGCAAAACCTCCCATGGCTTCATCACGAGAGTTATCAAATATTTCTGTTATAAGATGATGAAGACCATCGGGACCGGTAGTACCAATGTACATACCAGGACGCTTTCGAACAGGTTCAAGACCCTCAAGCACCTGAATGGAATCAGCTCCATAACTATCTTTCTTCTTGTTTTCTGGGTCTTTTGCCATAGATTTATATATATTTTAGGTACCTTTTAGTATAGCAAATTTTAGCCCCCTATGCCGTATTGACTCGAGCTCAAATATGATGTTCCCTATCGTACCTGCCATCCCTGAGATCGCAGAGATTCATACAGAGAATCCATAATGGTATTTGTTTCAATATCAGTAAGGGTTCGATCTTCTGCCTGAAATACCATACGGAATGCAAGAGAAATCTTTCCTTCCTTTTCAAATTGGTCGAAGAGTTCAGGACCTTTCACAAGAAGTGTACCCGCTTTTTCAGATACCTTGTCGTGTATATATTTTCCAACAACATCCAGAGAGGTCCCCGTTGGAACAAAGAGAGCCACATCTCGAACAATGAAAGGTTCAAGAGAGAATGGCACAAACTGAATACGACTTCCCTTCGTATATGAGATTGACTGAGGAGTGAGTGATGTTTTTAATTGTTCAAGGTTTGTAATGAACAAAATATTTGAATCAATATGAGTGGCAAGCTTAATCCCCAATCCTTTCTCAAGGAGAGTGATTATACGAGTATATTCATCGTGTATAACTTGATCTTTGTTCTTTACCTTCTTGATATGAGATATACCGAGTGAGAGATCAAGCTGTTCTCCTGTCTTTGGAAATGTTTTCCCAATTTCAAATATTCGTATACTATCCAATCCCAAGAGAGGGGCATTCTTTGTTGCCAATTCAAGAGAAGATACGATACCAGATTTCAAATCTTTACGGAGAAAACTTTTGTCACTTGCCATAGGGTATGCAACTTCAATATCACCCTTGTTACCAAATGATCTTGTCTGTATTTCATCGTACCCTTCTTGACACAAGACATCCTTAATCTTTTCCATCAACAAAAATTCTTGTGAAAATATATGATTAGTTTTTACATGAGGAACAATACTCTTAATATTGTTGAGACCATAAATTCTTCCAATTTCATCGATAATATCTTCAGGTATAACAAGATCAAGACGTTCATATGGAGGTGTAATGGTATATACCCCTGAACTCTCTGATACAGTACATCCAAGTTTTTCTAGTATGCGAATGACTTCAGTAGTGAGAATTTGTATAGAGAGGATTTTTTCAATATGAGTATGAGAAACAGAAATATTCCATTGAGCAGGAAGAGAATCGTAGACATCAGACATTGTATGAACAACACTGAGGGGAGAAAAAGATCTGAGAGTGTTCAAAAAATGAGATACACCATATTCTACTAAATGTGGAGTAATTTCATTTTCAAATCTTTTTGAAGCATCATTACGTATACCAACTTCAAATGAAGTTTTTCTGATAAGTGCAGGATCAAAATTTGCTGATTCAAGAATGATATTTTTTGTCTCAAGAGTTACCTCTGCTCGCTTACCCCCTTTAATACCTGCAATATCAAGAGGACCCCTATCATCAGCAATGACAAGGTGCCATGGTTTAAGTGATATATTCTTACCATCAAGAGTCTCAATACTCTCACCTTCATGCGCAGTTCTCACACAGAGGTTTCCTTGTACTTTGTCATAGTCAAAAGCATGAAGAGGTTGTCCTGTGTCAAAAGTTCCATAATTAGTAGCATCAACAATAGCATTTATCGAACGAGCTCCAATGGCTTCAAGACGAGCCTTGAGCCATTCAGGAGAAGTAGTGTTTGTAATGGAGGTAATGAGAGTTGCAGTATTTCTACGACACAGTTTTGACTCGACAGATACCTTCACATCATCTCCCCTATGAGGCAATGAAAGAGATTGGGGCTTAAGAGTGAGATTGAGAAGAAGAGCAAGCTCCCCTGCAACACCACGATGTGAGAGCATGTAATGAGCACGATCTGGTAGCACCTTGAGATCAAATACTGTATCGGACTTACCAAGAACAGTCACTTCTTCAACTCCTTCAATCTCAGATGATTTCTCTGTGAATGCATTAACAATATCCTCTGTAGGAGGAAGGGGTTCGACAATATGATCTTGAAGCCATGATTTCAGTACTTTCATATATTATTTCTCAATTCTAAAGGTTGTTGAAGCATAGATACTTGTATCATATCCTTCAGCACGCAACTCATGACTCGTCTCCATACCGATATCAGGCCATATACGAAGATAGTAATCACCGGATGGAATTGTAATTCCTGAAATTGATTTTCCAACCATCCACGTTGTAGTTCCGGTGTTCTTACCTGTATATATTTCATACGCTCGACATGTCTGTCGTGAAGAATCAGTTGTGTATCCAAACGGACAATCTTCCATATGATTTGTTACCACCTGAAGTGATACATAGTCAAAACGATTTGGTAAAGATGTCCATGAAATTTCAGTTGTGGTACCTAGTTTAAAAATCTCACCTCCCTGAGGCACAACAATTTCAAATGCAGGAATGAGGGGAGTGCTTGTTGCTTCTGTTGTAGTTGCTTCAACTGAAGCAACCATATCAGTTGTTGTTGCTTGCTCTATATACGTACCAAGAATACGAGGAATGATGGTATTACCCCATTTCATATATGCCATACCGTAGAGCAAAGACCCTACAACAACAATGAAGAAGATGAGTTCTATGAGTGTATATCCTCGAGAGTATTTTGTATTCATAGTATTTAGAATTGATTATTAAATCGCAGATCTCCATTATACAACAAACGTATATCACTTATATTATGACGACGCATGATGAGTCGATCGATACCGAAACCAAAAGCAAAGCCTTTCCACTCCTGTGGATCAATACCAGCAGTAGCGAGAACATGAGGGTGAACCATACCAGCACCCCCCATCTCAAGCCATTTACCCCGAAACAACATATCCACCTCAACACCAGGCTCAACGAAAGGAAAGTAACTTGGACGAAAACGTATAACAACATCATCCCCATAAAGTTCTTTGAGAAAATGCTCTATAGTTCCCTTCAAATGGCCGAGAGATACATCCTTGTCGACATAGAGGGCTTCCATTTGATAGAACTGGGCTTCATGAGTAGCATCTGTAGCTTCATTACGAAAAACCTTACCAGGGACGATAATGGCACAGGGAAGACTATTCTTATGCTGTTCAAGAAAGCGTACCTGAACTGATGAAGTTTGGGTTCTAAGTACAGGACGATTCTCATTCTTTTCCTTTGTCTTAATCCAAAACGTATCCTGCATATCACGTGAAGGATGATTACTTGGAATATTGAGGGCATCAAAGTTATAGAACTCAGTTTCAAGTTCTGGACCCGATGCAACAGTAAAGCCCATGCGAGCAAAGATATCTACAACCTCACGAGTAAATTGAGTTATGGGATGTAGATGTCCTTTCTGATTATCTTTCATAGAGAGAAATATAGCATATAAATACTATTTTATTAATCCCTAAAAAAATATCTAATACCTATCGAGCGATGCTTACGTGGAGCCACCTCCCAGACTTGAACTGGGGACCTTCGCTTTACAAAAGCGTTGCTCTACCAACTGAGCTAAGGTGGCGTATTTCTATTTTACCTCTTCTTCACCAAATTCTCCAATTCTTTTTAAATATACTGAGGCTCCTCTATTTCTCTGCACCTCACCCCTTCCACGCACCATATCAATCACCTTCTTTGATGGTGGATGGGCATGGGCCTTCTTATGAAGCCATATATAGCATTCCCGAGCCCATGACAAGATATGATACGCAATCCATTGAACAAGTGCAAGTGCACTTCGCTTGTTTATATATGAGATATATCTTCGAGTTTCATTGTAAACAAGATGTATCTTATCATTTGTCGTATCTGCCCATCGAGAAAGAAACAACTTTCTACCCGAACTAAGTTCGGTTGATTTGTAGAAAATCATACCTACAATACCAGCATATGAGATGTAAAAAGAGATGATAGCTATAGTCATAGAGGGGAATCCCCGAGATTATTTCTCAAGAACTCCAAATCGAACAAAACGAGCGATGTCAATTTTCTCACCGAATTTCTGTACAGCACCTGCAATGAGGGCTTCTATAGTCATATCTGGATTCTTTATAAATGGCTGATTCATAAGTACCATTTCACCAAAGTATGTTGAGAGCTTACCTTCGAGAATCTTCTCTTGCATATCTTGAGGCTTACCTTCAACTTCTTTCATGAATACTTCACGAGCAACAGCACGTGCACCTTCATCAATATCATCCTTCTTCAAGAACTTTGGATTTGAAGCAGTTACATGCATAGCGATATCTCGGGCAAGAGCCTTAAACTCATCGTTACCCGATACGAAGTCAGTCTCGCATACGAGTTCTACGAGAGCAGCAACATTACCTGTTGTGTGAACATATGCCTGGATAGTTCCAGCACCAAATGTTCGATCTCCCTTCTTTGCAGCAAGTTCTCCACTCTTCTTGCGAAGGATAACAAGAGCTTTCTCTTTGTCTCCTCCTGCTTCTTCAAGTGCTTTCTTACACTGCATTACAGAAACTCCTGTAGAGTCTCTCAATTCTTTGATTTGTTCTGTGGTGATCGCCATATATTTAATTTACTATAGATAATAATACGAACACAATTCATCCACCGACTATATCTTTCGAATTTCTGGTTTTGCCTCAGTCTTTGACTCGAGCTTTCCTTCACTGTATGCACGAACTATTTCCTGTACGAAGAAATGAATACTTGATTGAGATGCATCATTTCCAACGATAGGATATGTTACCTCCTTAATATTACAATCTGATCCAGAAAGAGCAATAACAGGTATACCCATATCTTGTGCTTCTTTTACAGCGTTCTTCTCTTTGCGAGGATCGATAACAAATACAGCCTTTGGAAGCTCTTTCATTGAAACGATTCCGAGGAAGAATCGTTCGAGATTAGCAATCTCACGATCAATCAAAAGTCTTTCTTTCTTTGTATACTTTGCAAGTTCACCCTTCTCTCGTTCTGCTGTAAGGGTCTCATACTTATCAATTCGCTTTCGAATCTGAGGGGCATTAGTAAGGGTTCCACCAATCCATCGTCCATCAACATACGGCATGTTTATAGACAATGCACCTGTTTTAACCGCATTTCGTGCTTCACTCTTTCCTCCTACGAAAAGAACTGTTTTACCTTCCTTACCAAGGTTTTTTACAAATTCCCGAGCTTTTATGAGTAACTCTCCAGTCTTCTCAAGATCAAAGATCTCTACTTTGTTCTTTACACCGAAGATATAAGGGGAAACAGTTGGGTGTCGGCGAGATCGTGAGAATCCGAAATGCGCACCTGCTTTAAACATGCTTTCAATCATTGTATTGTTATTGCTTTTTGCTGAAAATATACTCATAAATAATGTAAGGAGAGTCTAACAAATAAGGCTTATTTTTGCAAATTTTCATGAGCATGCAATTGCTCGATTATAGGATCAAGGTCACCAGCCATGATCTTGTGAATATTACTCCATGACTCTTTTATACGATGATCTGTGATGCGATCTTGGGGAAAATTGTACGTTCGTATCTTCTCAGAACGGTCTCCTGTACCAATTTGCCCCTTCCTATCAGCACTAAATTTCTTAGCCTCTTCCTCCTCTTTCAAAGCTAGAATCTTTGCTGCAAGAATATTCATGGCCATTTCCTTGTTTGCACCCTGACTTCTTTCAGCGGTTGCTCGTACATCAATACCTGTTGGTATATGAACTATACGCACCGCAGTTTCCACCTTGTTAACATTCTGCCCTCCTTTTCCACCTGCTCGTGAGGTTTCAATATGTAAATCTGCAGGATTAATCTCAACCGTTATTTTCTTACGTATAGGAAGGATGGCGATAGAAGCAGTAGAAGTATGAACACGACCCATTTTTTCAGTTGCAGGTATTCTTTGAACACGATGAACACCTGTTTCGTATCGAAGATCGGTATACACATCATTACCCTTTAATTCAAGGGTATAGTCATCAAGCATACGAGTACCCCAGCCACGAGTTTCTGCATATCGTTTGTACATCTGAACAAGTTCAGTTGCAAATATAGCGGCTTCATCACCACCCGCCCCAGCACGAACTTCAAGAATGAGTTCTCGAGGATATTCGACTTCTTCTTTCTCAGATTCGATAATAGCTTTAATCTGATCTTCAATATTCTTCTTCTGTTCAACAAAGGAAGCAAGATCAGCTTCAGCAAGTTCCTTCATAGAAGGATCTTTTTCAGAAAGCATTAAAAGCTCCTTTTCATCCTTGAGGAGCTTTTCATACATTTCGGCAAGATACGCAGTCTTATGATTTTTCTTGTACTCTTCGAGATTCATTTACGCCTTCTTTGAAGAAGCTTTCTTTGGAGTAGCTTTTGCTTGGCGAGATTTGAACTTTTCTACACGTCCAGCTGTATCGAGTGTCTTTTCCTGATTTGTGTAAAATGGATGAGAAGCACTTGAGATTTCAACATGGTATACAGGATACTCTTTTCCATCAATCCACTGAGCTGTCTCGGAAGTTTTGATAGTAGAAGAAATGAGGAACTGAGCTCCGTTCGAGTTATCGACGAATATAACGGGTCTGTATTCCTTTGGATGAATGTCTTTTTTCATAGTGTAGAGACTATACCAGAGGTAATGATTTTATGCAATATAGGGATGAACAAAATACTATACTGGTGTATACTATTTCCATGTATTCAATATCCCTTTCTGTTTTTCTCCCTACGTTCAATGAAGAAAAGAATATCGAGAAAACTGTTACTCATATATATAATTTTCTTAAGGGACACCCTCGTATTGCAGAGTTTGAAATCATTGTAATAAATGATGGAAGTACTGATACCACACAGAAGGTAGTTGAGGAACTGAAGAAAAACTTTTCTGAGCTTGTACTGGTAAACCACGAAGGAAACAAAGGATATGGTGGGGCTCTACGCTCAGGTTTTACTACTGCACGCCATGATTTCATATTCTTCACTGATGCTGATGGGCAATTTAATATTCACAACCTTGATACATTCCTCTCATACATACGAGAATATGATGCAGTTGTCGGATATAGAGCCCGAAGACAAGATTCTTTCAAGAGGAAGATAAACACAGCACTTTGGAATACATTAATTCGTTTTCTTTTTAATTTACATATACGTGACATTGATTGTGCCTTTAAACTCATTCGAAAAACTACCGTATCTGATCTAGTTATAACTTCTAATGGTGCAATGGCAAGCACTGAAATTCTTGTACATCTCGCACGCAACCATCGCCGTATTCAAGAACTCCCTGTTGAGCATCTCCCTCGTCTCCATGGCAATCCTACAGGGGCACGTCTTGATGTAATCATAAGAGCGTTTAAAGACCTCTACCGTATCTATCGTCATGAGAAACCTCATCTCTAAACCGTATGTCATTGCGTGCATACTTTTCATAATTGCATTCGGTGTAAGAATATTTCTCTTTGCCCACCCTCAACAATTTGTATTTGATGAGGTGTACTTCATCAATTTCACCTCTCACTATTCAGCAGGTACCTTCTATTTCGACCAACACCCTCCACTCGGAAAACTTCTCCTCTATGGATTTGCTAAATTGATCGGCTTCAATGGAATTCCAGGAACCCCATCTATTGGTGATCCTTTCGTAAATAATTTCTACATATATCTTCGACTACTACCCATCCTTTTTGGATCACTCATACCACCCCTCATCTTTCTCCTTGCACGTAAACTTAATCTATCCCTCCTTGCATCAACTCTCATTGGAATACTTCTTGTGGTAGAGAATAGTTTGATAACAGAATCGAAGTTTGTTCTCATTGATAGCTTTCTCATTGTTGGAGGATTCGCCTCTCTTCTCTTGTATCTTTCTTCACGCAATTCATTCATGATGAAGGTATATGCGGGAATATGTCTTGGTTTTACCATCGACATCAAATGGACAGGAGTGGCGTTTGCAGGAATGATTGGGCTACTTGAAATATATCAAATATGGAAAAGTAGCGAGAAGATACGATATATACTTACCTCTTTCTTTTGTTTCTGCATCATTCCAATCATTATATATGTGAGTAGCTTTGCACTTCATTTCAAACTTCTACCTCATCCTGGACCTGGTAATGCATTCATGAGTCAAGAATTTAATGATGGAAAAAGTACATTCATACAAAAGTTTTTTGAACTTAACACTGTTATGCTTACCACAAACAGCACCATGGTTGCAGTACATCCCTATGGAACACCATGGTACAGTTGGCCAGTATTCATACGTGGTATTTTCTACTGGGAAGGAAAGGGTAGTGAGTCGGGTATGATCTATCTCATGGCAAATCCTTTTGTGTACTGGACTGCACTTATGGCATTCTTCGCACTCACACTTCTTGTTGTTATGAGGAAAATCTACCGTACTCAAACCTCTTTCATTCTCCTCTGTGGATTTTGTGCAAACCTACTTCCCTTTGCACTGATAACACGACCAATGTTCCTCTATCACTATCTCTCAGCACTCATTTTCGCAGTACTATCTCTCGGCTTTGTGCTTGATACAACAGAAAGTAGGAAGAAGAAAATAGTCATTTTCTTCTTCCTTGTTGTTGGAGCACTTTCTTTCTATATATACTTCAGTCCCCTTACCTATGGATTCCTTACAGATTCAATTATGAATCGATTCTGGTTAGCAACGTGGCGATAGCTAGAGACCTTGGAGAGGATCAATCATAGTTCTTTGTATAACATCAGCCTTAGACATTACCTGAGTTCCATATGTGTTATTTATCTGCCCCACAATACATGCTTTTCCTGAATAGTAGCGACAAGCAGCATTCTTTTCTCCGGTAAAGCTTCCTGAATATGCACCGAGATCAGTGAGATATATAGCTGAAGCAATGAAGGCGTGTTCAGGATTCCATGGATTGGGATTAGAAACATCAGCCGCTTTTGCAATACGAGCCTTGAACAGTACCCATGTAGAAGCAATGAACTGAGCAGGGCCCATAGCACCTCCCCAACCTATCGATTGAGGACATGATACGAGAGTTTTGGTGTAGTCGAGTCCAAGAGACTTTGTAATTTCGATAAATGGTTCGACATCACGTCCTGGTTTCATTACATTTGGAAATGTATTTCCTGACTTTACACTTGCACCTGCCCCTGTCTTTGGATCAGTGAGATAGCAGGAACCAACGTTTTTACCAAGCGCAGATTCTTGAGTAAGTATAGCGAGAAGAAATGCAGGACGTATTCCCGTTGCCTTTGCAGCTTCATTTGCATATTGCAATGCCTTTTCAAATGGTATAGCAGCTGCATCTCGAAGTGAGAAGAGAGCGGCACGAATTTCAGCAGCCTTAGCTCTCTTTTCAGCAAGAATTTGTGCATAGGTTTTCTCACTTGTCTTACTTGTAGCAAGTAGTCTCTTCTTCTCTGCTTCATTACTTTGTATATTTTTTTGTTCTGCTTGGATAACAGCACGAGCATCAGTTTCCTGATTTTTTCTCTTATCAAGCACATCCTTCTCTTGTTGCGTCTGATCTTTGGTTTCTCGTATGTCTTCGAAGGTTTCCTTGAGTGATAGCTGAACTGATTCAAAATTATCAAGATCTATGAAGAGTTGGGATATATTTTCTCGAGCAAGAATAAATTCAGCAAAAGTATATGAATCAACTTCATTTGTTTTTCTCATAATCTGACGAAGAGTATCACGTCCTCTATCAATATGGTCTTCAAGGTCATTTATCTTAGCTTGTTTCTTTACAATATCCTTTCCAAGAGTCTCTATAATGAGATTCTTTGCCTTTATATTCAACTGTGCCGCCTTTATCTTCGTGGTAAGTATTGATATATCACGCTCGAGAGATGCACTCTGGTTTTGAGTAGCTTTAAGCACCTTCTCTGTTTCAGCTTGTTCTTTTTCAACCTGAGCCAACTCAGCCTGAAGTCGAGCCTCTCTTTGAGCGGGAGTTTCTTGAGCGTATATGTAGTGAGGTAGAGAAAAAAACAAAACGAAAAACGCAATGATACTAACTTTGATCATATGAGACATGACACTATTGTATCACAAAAGAAAAAGGACCCTTTGTTCGGGTCCCTTTCTTCATTACTTTGTCTCTGGGGCAACCTCTTCTCCTCCTTCTTTAGCCTCCTTTCCTTTCTTTTCCACCTCGATTGCTGACATATCAATTGGCTTTACTTCATCTGTTTCTTCCTTAGCTTGTGAAATTGATGCGATGATCTCATCAGCTCCAGCAATGAGAGTTACTCCGGCTGATAGCTTGATATCCTTTGCTGTTACAACACTTGAGAAATCAACAAGAGAAGATATATCCACAGTCACTTCATGAGGAAGATCCTTAGGAGCTGCCTCAATTTCAAGTTCTCGAGCAACCTTAACAAGAATACCTCCCTTGTCTTTTACCGCAGGAGCAGTACCTTCAAAAACAATTGGGACATTAACTCGAACCTTCTTACCCTTTTCAATCACATAGAAATCTACATGAAGAGGTGATCCTGTAACTGGATGCACTGCAATATCATGGATGAGGGCTTCATGTTCATGAGCTCCTTCCTTGAGTATGATAACTGAAGACTCTCCAGCCTTTCGATATAACTTAATAAAGTCTGATTTTGAAATACTAATAGGGGTTGTTTTTTCCTTTGGACCGTAGAATACAGCAGGAATCTGGCCTGAAGAACGTAGAGTCTCTGGCTTTACCTTCGTATCGCGGATTTGAGCGTTTAATGTAAGCATGGAGACTATTATATACAGATTGAATAAAAAGTCAAAAGGACTAGTTGTTTGAGGCTAAATTATGCTCTTTCTCACCTTGAGCATAGAGTTTAAAGACCTCTGAAGCAGAGAGGGCTTCTTTGTACATAGACACATCATCAATATTTCCATTGAAATATGTAAGCGCGGCTGTAGTAATACCAACCCCAACTCCCAATGCACTAGCTGTAGTAGGCATAGCATCAGTTGCCGCTAATTCACCGACAATACGCCCATTCACATAAAGTCTGATCTTGCTCCCATTAAACACAGCAGATACATGTTGCCATTTATTAAGAGTTACAAGAGTAGAAGATGTAAAAGCTGTAGTTCCAATTTTTGCAAAAAGGGATGAACTTGGTGATATACCGAGTATAAAGCTTGGGGTAAGACTCGGACCAGTAACAACTATTGGCTCTCCATTTGTCGCATCAACAGCTGTAGGATATATCCATGCAGATATAGTTGCACCCGTCATTCCAGAAAAGCTAATAGTGTTTCCAGCGGCAGTTGCTCCGTAAGTTGTTATATCTCCGTTTAAAAGAAGAGACGTGCCCGAGTTGGTTGGAGATGAAGCACTTCTACAGAAAGGTGATGAGCCACATCCTGCGGCACTAAGTACCAGATTATACCCATTACCAGAAAGATCAGTAACCGTAGAAGTTGTATCATTAAAGTTGTAACTCACCACTGCATTAGCATTTAGAGTACGGAAATTGTAACCACTAAACTTCTGTCCCGCAGCAATTTCACCCTTGTCTCGCGCAACACGTACAGATGCAAGAACAACTGATGAGAGAAGTCCAATGATGGAAATCACCACAAGAAGCTCGATGAGTGTAAAACCTTTTGAATATATTCTCTGATTCATAAAAAAATTAAAATACAAAATAATAAAGAACAGCTATTGATAATCCGAGATTGAGAAGAAAAATGAGAATAAGAACAGCACCCGCCTGTGATTCATTCTTAATAATTCCCTTCTTAATAAGCCAACCAGCCATACCCTTCGCCTCACCCTGATGAGCAAATTGAGGCATACCAGCATATTGTCCTGTGGTTGGTCTGTAGTCATTTTCAAATTCTACGGGCATAATAGTTATATTAGATAATAATCAACACCTTAAGTATATCATTGCGCTCTAAATGGTACAAAACTACGCAAGATATACGAGAATCAAATATGTGACAACTGCATTACAAACAACCACCAACCCAAGTACGTAGTACACAGATCGGGGTAATGCAACTTTTTGTTTTCCATTTTTCATATGTGATAAGTATACTATGTATACTTCTATATTGTAACCACATTCTGTGGAATCTTTCCTTCTAAACAATCAATGATATTCTGAGCAGAAAGACGAGCCATATCGAGACGAGCTTCTTCTGTTCCTGATGCTATATGTGGTGTCATAACAACATTAGGAAGCTTTGCCAATCCTTTTGCTAAAGCAGGTTCGAATTCAAACACATCAAGACCAGCACCACGTATAACTCCATCTCTGAGAGCAACAACAAGCGCATTTTCATCAATTACAGGTCCTCGAGAGGTATTGATGAGATATGCAGTTTTCTTCATCACACGAAGTCTGTCTGCATTCATAAGATGATGGGTGGAATCAAGAAGTGGAACATGAATAGAGACAACGTCAGCTATCTTGAGTACTTCTTCAACAGTAGGATAGAAAACTGCTCCACACTCTTTCTCAAGAGCTTCATTTCTCTTCACGTCATAATATGCAATATTCATTGAAAATCCATTCTTTCCTCGATGAGCAACATCAGCACCAATACGTCCCGTACCGATAATACCAAGAGTCTTTCCTGCAAGTTTTGTTCCATGGAGAAGGAGAGGGTCCCATCCATTAAACTTTCCTTTTCTCAGAAAAGTATCACCTTCTACCACTCGACATGAGAGAGCAAGGATGAGTGCCCATGCATGTTCAGCCACTCGATCAGCACCACCACCTGGAGTGTTGGTCAGAAATACATTACGTTTCTTTGCATCCTCCACATTAAAGTTATTAAACCCAATGGCAAAGTTTGCATAAATCTTTGCAGTTGGACATGCATCCATAATCTCAGCATCGATAGTATCGGTAAGAAGAGTGAGGACTGCATCATAAGGTTTCTTGGAAAGTACCTTTTTGAGTTCTTTCTTGCTCAAAGGCCTATCCTTACCACTCACATCAACCTCATAACCCTTCTCTCGAAGCATAGTAATACCAAGATCAGGTATAGCACGAGTAATGTATACTTTTTTCATAATGATATTTAATTCATTTTGTTAAATAATTTCAATCGTGACTCAACAACCTTTTCAACAGCCTCACGAGGTAATTTAAGATACTTGTAAGGAGCAACTTCATCTGGATTCTCCTGTAGAACCTTCTTAAGACCACCTTGGAATGCAACACGTAATTCAGTAGAGATGTGTACAATTGCAAGACCAGCTTCAATACCCTTCACAAAATCTGAATCAGTGGTACCAGAACCTCCATGGAGCACGAGTGGTACTCCTGTAGTCTTCTGAATTGTTGCAATGAGATTAATATCAAGATCTGGATCATGACCCACACGCATCATTCCATGAATATTACCAACAGCAGGAGCAAAAAGATCGATACCCGTCTGAGATACAAACTCAAGTGCTTGTTCTGGTTTTGTAAGTCCAGCCTTAAGATCTACACCTTCAGGGATACCATCAAGAACCTTTGAAGACTGACCAATATACCCAAGCTCTGCTTCGATGAGAACATGTGGATTAGAAGATGATCGCGCATAATCAACACACTGTTTAGTAATTCTCAAATTCTCTTCGAAAGGAAGTTTAGCCCCATCAAAGATCACTGAGTCAAATCCTGCATCAATAGCTTCTTTTACCTTCTCAAACGAGTACGTATGATCAGCATTGAGAAAAATTGGATAATCATATTCTTCTCGAATACTTTTTATGAGAGCAACAACTTGTCGTACACCCATAAATTCTCTTTCACCTTCAGATACACCAATTATCACAGGAACATGTAGTGATCGAGCGGTATTGAATATAGCCCACACCATCTCAAGATTCGAAACATTAAAATGACCTATCGCTACTTTATTATTAAGGGCGTCCTGAATACACTCTTTGAGTGAACTCTGTTTATTTGTATGCATCATGTTCATGTTATAATTCTACCATACCTACTATTATATAATATATGTTTGAAAAACCATTAGATTTTCTTGCGATCGGTGATGTTACAACAGATGCATTCATACGTATCTCAGATGCCCACGTGACCTGCAAACTCGACACTGAGAACTGTCAGCTCTGTATGCGTTTCGGAGACAAGGTCCCCTTTGATTACGTAAAGATTGTGAAAGCAGTTGGAAATTCTGCAAACGCAGCGGTTGCAGCATCCCGACTTGGCATACGATCTGCTCTCATGGCACAGATTGGAACAGATCAAAATGGAAAAGATTGTTTAGATGAATTAAAGAAGGAAAACGTTGATACTCGTTTCATCAAAAAGCATGAGGGAATGCTCACGAACTATCACTTCGTATTATGGTATGACGTTGATCGAACCATTCTCGTGAATCATATAGAATATGAATACACTCTTCCCAAGATACAGAAACCACCTAAATGGATATATTTAAGTTCTCTTGCAAGCAATACAAAGGAGTATCACAAGGAGATTTCAAAATATCTTCTTGAACATCCCGAAGTAAAGCTTGCATTCCAACCCGGGACATTTCAAATGAAACTCGGTATTCAAGAATTAAAAGATATCTACAAACGTACTGAGGTATTCATTTGTAATTTCGAAGAAGCGCAGCGTATACTCCACAATGATACACGAGATATCAAGATACTTCTTTCAGAACTCCATGCCAATGGACCTAAGATAGTTCTCATCACTGATGGTCCTAAGGGTGCATACATGCTTGATGGTGATCATTACTACTTCATTCCAGAATATCCAGATCCAAAACCACCAGTAGAAAGAACTGGATGTGGTGATGCATTTGCCTCAACATTCGTATCAGCATTAATTCATGGGAAGACTCCTCTTGAAGCTTTTATGTGGGCACCAGTAAGTCCAATGTCAGTTGTTCAATATGTGGGAGCTCGAGAAGGACTCCTTACTGCAGAGAATATCGAGTGGTGGCTTAAGCAAGCTCCTGAAGACTACAAGATAAAGGAGCTTTAGTCTTCCTTGTAATACGAGGATATAAAATTCTTTTTAAATTCGAAGAAAGTTCCGTCAATGAGAGATTGGCGGATTTTCTTTACAAAATTAACAATGAAATACAAGTTATGAACTGATGCGAGAGTTCCCGCGAGCATTTCTTTCGAACGAAACAAGTGAGCAAGATATGCTCGAGTGTAATGCTTGCATGTATAGCACTCACAATCTTTTTCAATTGGAGTGAAGTCTGTTACAAATCGAGCATTGAAAATATTAATACGGCCTGTGTGTGTATAAAGTGAACCATTACGAGCCATACGTGTCGGAGCAACACAGTCGAAAGTATCAATACCATGCTCAATACCACCGAGAAGATCTCGTGGTTCCCCTATACCCAGAAGATGACGGGGCTTACCCTCAGGAAGAATATCATTCACCCACCCAACTGCAGTATATATGTCCTCCTTATCAAACGAACCTCCGATACCGAACCCATCAAAATCCATCTTACCAATTATCTCAGCACTCTCCTTTCTCAAGTCTTCAAAACGCCCACCCTGAACAATACCAAAGAGAGCTTGATCATTAGTATTATGCTCCTTGTGATATGTAAGAGAACGTTCTGCCCAACGATGAGTACGATTCATAGCCTCTATCTGATACTCATATGAAGCATGTGGTGAGGTGCACTCATCAAATGCAAACATAATGTCTGCTCCAATAGCGTGTTGTATTTCCATTGAACGTTCGGGAGTGAATCTATGTGTACTTCCATCGATAATTGATTTGAACGTAACTCCCTCTTCATCAATCTTTGCAAAATTTTCTCGAGATTCAAGATCTCGGATATCTTCACTTTCTTCCTTACCCCCAATCTTACTCACCTTGTTCCCAAAAGCAGCACCAAGAGAGAATGCTTGAAAACCTCCTGAATCAGTGAAGGTGGGACCTTGCCAATTCATAAATGAATGCAGACCACCTCCCTTTTTCATAATCTCTTCACCAGGCTGAAGATACAGATGATATGTATTTGCAAGAACCGCCTCAGCACCGAGAGAAGTTACTTGTTCAGGAGTTAATGCCTTTACCGTTGCCTTAGTACCAACAACGATAAATGCGGGAGTTTGTATATTCCCGTGTTTAGTTTCTATAACCCCCGCTCGAGCACGTGTCCCCTTAAGCTTAGATACAATATTGAATTTCATAGACACAACCATACTATCACATAGGATTGATATGGTATAATCCCTTGCATGGAATTAGAACAAATAACGATAGAAAAGATAAATGAGAATATAGATCAGCATATTAGTGATATTAGCAATGAATTTTGTAATGGTTTTGAAATATTAAAAAAATATCCTAAGTCAGTTACCTTTTTTGGTTCTTCTCGACTTACCGATGCAAGTTCACACTATTGTGATGCACAATATCTTGCAAAGAAGATTGTAGAGCGACTTGGATACGCAGTCATTACCGGAGGAGGTCCGGGGATAATGGAAGCCGCGAACAAGGGAGCATTTGAGGCGCAAGGAAAATCTATAGGACTCAATATTAAACTACCTATGGAACAACACATTAATCCTCACACAACTGATTCCCTTCAGTTTGATTACTTCTTTGTACGAAAAGCAATGCTTGCCTTTTCATCAGAAGCATATATTTTCTTCCCTGGAGGATTTGGAACATTTGATGAACTCTTCGGAATACTCACCCTCCTTCAAACAAAGAAGATACCTTCAGTACCAGTAATTCTTGTAGGAAAAGATTTTTGGAATCCTCTTCGAGAGTTCATACTCAAGACAATGCTCACAGTACATCATGCAATTGAACCACACGATATGAATCTTTTTGTTATACAAGATTCACTCGACAAAGTTGTTGATATTATAGAAAAGGCTCCCGTATCAAATTGGTGGGAAATGATAGATTAAAGAAGACAAAACAAAAAGCACTCATATGAGTGCTTTTTGTTTTGAGTAATGACGAGGGGTATTACCAGTTGTTTCGTCCTTCACCACGATTGAAATCCTTTCGAGGTGCTCGAGGCTCCATAGGGCGAGCTTCGTTTACTGTAAGATTTCGTCCGTCCAATGGCTTACCATTGAACATATTGATTGCATTGTCTGCCTCAGCATCTGTAGCCATCTGAACGAATCCAAAGCCCTTTGATCGGCCTGTCATCTTGTCCATAATGATACTAGCTGATTCAACAGCACCCGCCTGAGCGAAGTGTGCCTTAAGAGCATCTTCACTTGTAGAGTATGCAATTCCTCCTACATATAACTTCTTTGCCATTTTTCTTTACTTTACCCCGTCTTTTAAAATTAAACGTAAGCGCACGAGGGAAACTTACAGGGATAAGGGTAACGTATATATGGCAATAAGTCAATTAGATATATATTTAAGCCTTATTTACCACCATTATACAGCATCTTAATCTCATTAGCAGAGAGTGCCCTGCTATACAATCGAACATCATCCATTCCACCGGAATACAAGTCACCAGCATCATCATTACCAAGTGTATAGAATGTAGTACCTGAGGTTTGAGTAAATGTTCCGTTACTTACCCCATTGAGATAGTGAGTACAAGAACCAGTAGAGCATGTAACGGCGATATGTTGCCATTTACCATAGGTAAGTGGATTTGTTCCTAGATGTAAGAGACTTGTACTTTGATCATAGTATCCAGGATAATTTGTAGTAGTGAGATTACTTGAATTAGAGATGAAAAGTCCATTGAGTTGTCCCTCAGTAAGAAGTGGCTGAAGAGTTGCTGTTGATCTTGGTTCTACCCACATAGATATAGAAAATGTTGTACCAACAGATGATCCTCCAAGGAAAATCTGATCATTAATCCCATCGAACGTAACCCCCTGCCCTTTCTTTCCTCGAGTAAAGAACTTAAGGGGTGTCACACCGAAGAGATCTCCTGTATTTGCATTACCTGATATATCAAACACTTGGGTTTGACTAACATTCTTTCCATCGAATGTCCACCAACCAAGGAGGCTACAATTAGGACCATATGAACATGCTGTATTTACAACTCCTGTACTTGAAACTGATATTTTTGTATTTCCAAGATTATAGAGTTGATTGATTTCACCAACTGAAAGAGCACGATTATATATGCGAGTATCATCCATTTTTATACTTGCATTCTCTGCGGATACACCATAAGCACCCATATATACATCTGTTGCAACTGGGGCAATATTTCCAGTCAGAGATGTTGAGTCTAACAATTCACCATTTTTATAAATAGTTGACGTTGTATTTGATCCATTTTTAGTAAAGACACCACATATATGATACCACTTACCATATGAAAAATTTGATGAGAATAATACTGAATGAATTTGAAAACCACCCCCTACATCAAAATACCACTGAAGATTACCAGAGGTGGAATAGTTAATTGCGTAGTTGGTCCCCCCACCACTTCTTCGAGCTATAATCGATCTAAAACCAGATTGAGATTGAACAAAATTAACCCAAGTACACACCGATCCATTATCAGTAAGATTCAATGAACTACTGGTTGGAACTCGCACATAATCATCAGACCCGTCAAAATTAACCCCCTGTCCAATCTTCCCAAGAGAATAGAAAGATGAAGTAGCTATATTTGCTGTATTTCCATGATTCCCACTTCCCGATAGATCATTCACTCTCCCATTAGGTATATCCTTCCCATCAAATGTCCACCAACCTACAAGACCGCATCCAATACCATAAGAACAATTTGTCTGAGGAGCTGGTTGAGATGTTGCGTATTTAGAAGTGGTAGTGTTATAGAGTTGAGCAAGTTCTGTAGCACTTAATGCTCGACTATAGATACGAACATCATCGATGACACAGTTTGCAATATCACCCTGAGGAGAAGCACCGTGATCAGCTCCTATAAGCACAGGCTGTGCTGCATAGCCAAGTGGTTGAGTATATGAATCAGCCATAATCTGAGAACCATTTATATACCCCTTGCGATTACCTCCCTCAAGGGTCATGGAGACATGATACCATCGATTTACAACGAGTGTTGTAGGGAATCCAATGGAACCTGAATACGTTCCTGCACTTGTTCCAAACTCAATTTGACTTGCACTATTTATACGTATAAGCCATGAAGTATATGGTGATGACCATGGTGCTGCCGATCGAGGCTTTGAGATTATGGTCTGTGCAACTGCATAGGTAGGACACTTAAACCACGCTGCGAGAGTAGTTGTTGCAGGACGTAATGACGAAGTATCAGGAATGGTTACATAATCATTCGTACCATCAAACTTAAACCCCTGCCCCATCTTTCCTGCGGTATAGAACGTGGAGGTAGATATACTTCCTAGATTTGCATGATTTCCATTACCAGAAATATCTTGTGCGACTCCATTTATTACATCCTTCCCATCGAATGTCCACCATCCAAGAAGGCCTGATGTAAGGTTAGGATTGTTTTGGGTTACACCCATTACAGAAGCCTCTGTTACAAGAGGTTGTGTGAATAATATGAGTAATGTGAGAAGTATTCTTTTCATAATTATGGATTAGGTGTACTTTCTGATGAACTTGTAGTACCTGAAGTATCTCCTGAAGGAGTTGATGAGTCACTTGAAGGACTACTATCTGTTGTATTTCCAGATGAATCTGGAGTTGGTGAGTCACCTGAAGAACTGTTGTCTACTATATTTTCAGATGAATCTGGAGTTGATGTGTTATCTGTTGTATTTGTAGATGAATCTGTCTGTCCTCCTGTTGTGTCACCTGTCACTGTCTCTGTTGTAGTTCCTCCGTTATCAACTTCTTCTGAAGGATTTGATGCTGGATCTGTCTGCTCTCCTGTTGTCGTTCCTTCATTTGAATTTTCATCTGGAGTACTTGGAGTTGATGATGCTGTTGTAGTATCTGGTGTACTTGAAGCATTCTGGTCTCCTCCTGTCTCTGTAGTTGTTCCATTATTTGTTTGTGGCTCAACAAATGGGATCACTACAGGAGGTGTTGTTGTTGCCTGACTTGCACATGTTCCAATTGCCTTATCCCAATTTCCATTCTTTATCTGTACACAGTATATTTCTCCAGTTACCTGATCAGTCATTTCAAGTCCTTCTGAGACAGCGGCTGTCTTTGTTTCAACTCGATCAAAGATGGCAAGAACAGATGTTATCTTATCAAGTGACCATTCCTTGATAGCTGTAACAGTTGCCGTTATGAATGAAGGATCTTGATTGATGAATGCTGTGGTTGAAGCCTGTGAGAGAAGTTCTATCTTAGCATCGAGCTCTTGTATTGCTTTTGTAAGTATTGGGATGAATTCTTGATATTTTACTGATCGAACTTCTCCTGCATCATCAAAGAATACGAGTCGAGGGTCAATTTGATTAATCTCTTCTGCTACGAATCCAAGATGAGTAGACTGATCATTTGGAGAAATGTCTGAATTGTATACGAATGACACTGGTCGGAATTGCTTTACTGCATCAAGTCCATTTGTATCAATTGTTGTGATGTCATGCTTGAATCTTTCTGAAGAAACTCCGGCACATGCTGTAGCACTATATGTTACTTCATTGTTACCAGTGAGACAGACATAGTTTCCTGCACCACTGTTGGTAAGTCCATCAAATCCAACGGTTCCTGTAACTGACAACTGTCTCCATGGTGTGGTTGTTCCAACTCCAAAGTATCCAGCAAATGTTGATGTTGCAGTAGATGATGTTGCGGTAAAGTTTCGAGCTACAATCTCTCCAACTACTGAGAGTGCTGCATATGGTGATGTTGTTCCCACACCCACATTTCCGAGGAAGTATGCTGTACCATTGTCGAGTACTGAAGCTACTGTTGTTGAAGCTGAGTTTGTAAGATCAAACATCTTTCCTGTTCCTGATCCTTCACCCCATACACTCAATCGGGCTGTAGGTGATGTTGTTCCAACTGACACTCGAAGATTTGCCACACCTCCAGCACCATCTGAGGTTGAGAAGAGGGTTAGAAGTGGATTATCATCAATGAATGCAGTATATCCTTGTACAAGTCCTGAAACAGCTGAAGATGTCACAGGAAGATTAGCCCAACTTACCTGTCCTGCATCAGTATCGAAATTGAGAGATCCAAGTTCAAGCGCATTGATTGATGTAACTCCTGTTGTAAAGTCATACACAAGATTTCCATTTCCAACATTCAATCCTCCTGCAAATGTTGATGTAGCTGATGATGATGTTGCGGTGAAGTATTCACCGACAACCTGTCCTACCACTGAAAGCTTTGCATATGGTGAGGTTGTTCCGATACCTACATTACTATTTGATCGCAAGATACGTAGTGTTTCTGTACCGAAGTTACCTGAGTAAAATGCGAGGTCTCCTGATGTACCTGATGTAATATATGTTCCTCCTGAGGGATGGTTGATGTAGAGGTTACCGTTTGTTTGCTTTATACTTGCAGCTTGTCCATTTGCTGTTGTGTAGAATGATATACCTGAATTGTTACCTGAAGATATTGTCATGAGGTCTCCAAGAGCAAGTGCTTCTGGATTAGCTGTACCAATTCCCACAACCCCTGTCTTGCTTACACTGAAGAATGTTGAACTTGTACCAACTGAGAAGAGAGTTCTTCCATATGGTGTTGATGAACCGACTGAGAAAGCATATCCAACACTACTTGTTGCTGTTGTTGAGGTAGCTGTAAAGTATTCACCCACAACTTGTCCTGCCACTGAAAGCTTTGCATATGGTGAAGTTGTTCCCACGCCCACATTTCCAAGGAAATATGCTGTACCATTGTCGAGTACTGAAGCTACTGTTGTTGAGGCTGAATTAACAAATTCCACCATTCTATCTGTTCCTGAACCTGCACCCCATACAGTGAGTTTTGCTGAAGGAGTTGATGTTCCAATACCAACATTAAACATATTTACCCCAGCAGAACCATTTGATGTTCCGTAGATTGAAAGTGCTGGATTACCCGCAAGAAGTGCAGAGTATCCTTGAGCAACTCCTGAAGCAGCACTTGATACAGGAAGATCAACCCATGAGACAAGACCTGCATCAGTATCAAAGTTTAGGTTCCCTGTGGTTAGATTAGAGATTGAAGTAGCTCCTGTTGAAAAATCATACACAAGGTTTCCATTTCCAACATTCAATCCTCCGGCAAATGTTGATGTAGCTGATGATGATGTTGCGGTGAAATATTCACCTACAACCTGTCCTGCAACTGAAAGCTTTGCATATGGTGAAGTTGTTCCAATTCCAAAGTTACCTTCAGCTGTAAGTCGGGCACGTTCTGCAATGGTTCCAGCAGCATTTGTTGTTTCAAACACAATTCTTCCTGGGATAGTTGAACCTGGTGTTCCATCTACAGCAAATCGAAGTCGAGCCGCATGATTAAATCCGTTTGTACCATAACCCATAGCACCTACACGTCCCAATGGATCTCCATCTTGAACGATTGCAGGAGCAGCTGATGTTCCTCGAGCTCGTCTGATAGTTATCTCACTGTTATTACCTGATGTACCGTTATATGAATCAAGATATACATTTGATGATGTATCAGATGTCATTTGAATTGCTTGTGCAGCAGATCCGTAAAGTGAGAGGATAGTTCCTGGAGTTGTTGTTCCGATTCCAATATTTCCACTTGGAGCAATGAAGATCGAAGATGTTGCTGCAACAGCATTAGTGCTTGCTGAGTAGTATGCTATCTGACCTGCAGTACCCGCAGCAACTGTTCCAGAACCTGATGAAAGACAACTTCCATTTACTGAGAAGCATCCTCCTGTAAGGTTAATACCGTTTGCGAAGGTTGATGAGGCTGTAGTTGAGGTTACGTTAAGGAGTGCTGTTTGTAGACCTCCTGCGAATGTTGAGGTGGCTGTTGATGTTGCTGTGAAGTATTCACCTACAACTTGTCCTGCAACTGAAAGCTTTGCGTATGGTGAGGTTGTTCCGATACCTAGTGATCCCAACATATAACTATCTCCGCCTCCATTAAGATATATACCATTTGAAGAACCTGAAAAATCAAGGAGATTAATTTCTCCACTACCACCATTTCCCACAGTTAGAGAACCGTAAATACCTGTATCTCCTCCAATTGTTACCACCTTACTAGCATCGTAAGCTCCTCCAAAACTAGTATTTCCATCTATAGATACATTACCCGCAAACGTACTCGTAGCAGTCGTACTTGTAGCAGTAATATATGCAACAGTAGGAGCACTAGTTGCAGTAACATTACCAGATGCATTGGTTGAAAGAATCATGTTTGATCCTACAGAACCAAGGTTTACGGTACCATTGAATGTTTGTGTACCTGTGAAGGTATTAG
>JACCEA011505493.1_pt1 | contig 33598 bp, 18 predicted proteins | sample 7449851 | NCBI WGS metagenome assembly JACCEA01 (sample SAMN15323453, study PRJNA562643) | freshwater metagenome | isolation source: river surface water | place: USA:Blue River Watershed | collected 2017-08-18 | reverse complement strand
TTTGTATTAATAATAAGCGATAAATTTAGTGTGATTTGATTTAAAAAAACATTATTAGATGCTTTCGCATATTTTTATGTATGATGTATCTTTATAAACTAAGTCTGACGCATATTTGTATTAATAATAAGCGATAAATTTAGTGTGATTTGATTTAAAAAAACATTATTAGATGCTTTCGCATATTTTTATGTATGATGTATCTTTATAAACTAAGTCTGTCGCATATTTGTGATAGGCTTCGCCCTCGCATTCAATGCGCAAGTTCATTATCCTAACGGGTTGTATAACCCAAGGATGGGTATAAGGGGACGGAATGCTATGCATTCCTAACTTGTTTCTCAAGAAACCTTGGTTTCCTTTTGTATAACCCATAGAGGGGTAAAAGGAAACTAGTTCCTCTATAGTTTAACTCCTTCTGCAACTTCTCTAATAGATACCCATTGAACCGGTTTGCTAATTTGAACACCTATCTTAATCATTATTAATATAACAATACCAATTGCAACAAATTTAATTAAAGATTGAATTAATTTATCTAAATTAAGAGTAATAGAACCAAATTTAAATTCTGTTTTATTTCCTTTACTTACACGATCTAAAAAAGGTTTAATTGTTGGCATAATTATACCATCAATAAATGCATTTGCTAATTCAGTAATATTATTTGCAATAATCAAACCTAAAGCAAAACCAATAACATTAAAATCTTTCATAAGATTCATAAATGCACTTGTTCCTTCGGTAACTACACCTAATCCATTTGAAACAACTACTTCACCAACATTAACCGCACTAGATAATACTTCTTTTGCAGGACTAACTACTTCCATTAATAATATATATAATTTATAGAAAAAAATAAATATAATTCTTTATAAATACATATTCATCCAAGAATTATCAACAGAATTATTATCAACTAAGAATGTTTTTAAATTATTTAATGTAATTTCAAAAGGTAATTTAAAATTCTTAATATCAAAATTAACTAATCTATCATTATTATTTTGAAGATATTTGAAAATATTTATTTTGGATACAATAGTATCTAAACATCTTCTTAAATTTCTTACACCTTTTTCTGAATTTGTATTATTATTAATAATATTTTTTATTACTTCATCCGAAATAATTATTTCATTATTATTAATACCATATTCCAATAATATAGATGGTAATAAGTAATTTTTAGATATATTAACTTTATCTTCAATCGTAAAATCATCAGTCTTAATCTTAATCATTCTATCTAATAAAATTGGATTAATTAAATTTTCATCATTATAAGAGAATATTAATGTAGCTCTTGATAAATCAAAATCTATTCCTGAAAAGTATTTATCATGAAATTCTTTATTTTGTGATGGGTCTGTTAAATGAATTAATGTATTAATTATTTCTTGACCATATCCACTATCACTTACTTTATCTAATTCATCAAAGTAAATAACTGGATTCATACATTTAGTTTCAATTAATACTTCAATAATACGTCCTGGTTTAGAACCAGAATAAGTAAATTCAAAGCCAGTTAAACTAGATGAATCTTTCATACCACCTAATGCAATAAATGCAAATGGACGATTTAAAGCTTTACATATACCATTTTTAATTAATGTAGTTTTACCATTACCCATTGGTCCTTTTATAGCTATAACATTACCTATAGGACTTGGATTTGAAATTTCTTTAGACAATAATGATATAATCTGCGTTTTTGCTGTAGAATGACCATATACTGATTCATCCATTGTTTTACGAGCATTAACAAGATAATTTCTAATTTCTAAAATATCTGATTTACTATTAATTTTATTATCATGATAAATATCGAATGGTATTTTAGTAATATAATTAACCCAGTTAATATATTTATCATTATCAGCTTGATTACTATCTGATTGTTCAATCATGTTTAAAATATTCCATTTAATACCTTCTTTTATATTTAATTTTAAAATTCTAAAACGTAAAGGTATATCACTTTTTGTTGTATCATGTAATTTAGTTTCTAATTTAAGAATTTCATTACGCTGTTCAGCATTTAATGTTTTTAAATATTCTATTTCCGCTTCAGAATAATATATGTTTTTATGTTCTAATTCATCTAAGAAATTATCCAATTCAATATTAGAATCATCTTTAAAATCTTCGTCGGTATCACATTCTGAAAATTCATCACTATCCAAATCACATTCGGATAAATCATCATGATTTAATGAATCGTTTATATTGAATATATTAATCACATTATTATTTTTAGTAATCAATGATTTTAAAACTTCAGCAATAGAATCATTTTTTAAATTTAAATTTTTATCAGTATGATTCGCACGTTCATGGTCGATATTATTATCAACTTTCCATGTGCGTTTTGGTAATTTTAAATTTGAAATTTGATTTGAACTTGAATCTAAATCAGAATCTTTATTTGATTTTAATTTAGATTGTAATCTTGTATTATAAAAATGTTTGAAATTTTGATTATTATCTTCAGAATCCATTTTATATATTTTTTTAATAAATAATTTAATAATTAATAATAAATCAAATTTTATTAATATTTAGGTGTAGAACCACGATAAACAAAATTAGTCAGATTTATTAAAACCTTATCAATAAATTGTGAATCTAATTTATTAGTATTTTTTAAAGTTAGATTAATATTATTTATAATTTTATTTTTTTCATTATCGGTATTTTCGCGTTTATTACTATTATTGTTAATAATAAATAACTGAGATACTGCTAAGTGTTCAGAATCATCAAAAAAACCATTTATAGCGGTATAACCTGCAGTTGAATTATTATTAAAAGGAAAAAACATATTTCTATATTGATAATTAATAGAATAAAATATTCTGTCACACCATGTTGGTAAGTTATTTTTATCAATAATTTCAGTTAAATTATCAGATTTTTTATAAAAATAGATATTGCGTTCTTTTGGGTCAGTATTTAAATCACATGTTTGACAATAATAAATTGGATTTTCTGAAAATAAATTCTTTATTAATGATGTTTTATTAAGATGGTCTTTATTTTTTGGAATTAAATACCCATTTCTTTCTAACCATTCATTATATAAACTACGTAATAGTGGATAGCCATATAAAGTAGATAAATCGCTTATTACAAAATCATTAGTATTAGTATTAGAACTACTATTACTGGTATTTTCAAATTGTTTTTTCTTTCTTTTAATTAATTTATTTTTAAATTCTTCATATGATTGTTGATACCAACTATTATTTAAAAATTTTTCTAATTTATCAATAGTATCAATTTTACTTTTAAACAATGCTAATGTGGTGCATATATTATTTGATTTTATAATTTTTTGGTTATCTTTTTCTATTTCATATGTTTTATTTAAACTTTTCATAATATATTTATTATAATCTAAATTATAATTAAAACTACCTAACAATATTATATTTGAATTAAATAAATTCAAATTATCATTGTTTTTTAATAAGAACTCTGATAATTTATATAAATATTCTTGTTTTTTATCAAGGGGTGGTCTTTCATTTAAACTAGGAAAACAAATATTAATAAATATAAATGGAATATCTTTACCTTTAGAATCATTAATAGATAATTTAGATATAAGAGCACCTGGATAATATCCAGAACCCGAACCTTGTTTATCTGTTGAAAACTGTGTAGATAAAGATTGAATAGAACCATTTTTAATTAAATCACTTTTATTTTTATTAATAAAAATTAAATTTTGTAATTCCAAAGCTTTATTGTAATTATTATATAGCAATGTATATTCATATGTCTTATTTTTAAAAATTTCATCCAATATTCCAGTAAATTCAGTATCACCATATACTTTTTGAATACCTATAAATAATATAGTTGGATAATAACCATTATGGTCATATCTTAGTTCACCTCTAGTTTTTTCTAAAAAGTTCATTAATTGATTTTTAATTTTAGTTTTATTATCATCATTAATTTTATTTTTTCTTTTTCCAAGATTAATAGTAAAACATCCCATTGAAATAATATATTCTTTATCTTGATTAATAATATCATTATGTTCTTCTTGTTTAGCAATTTCATTATTTAAATTATAACTTTCAATATTTGATTTTAAATCAAAAACTTTTTTTTCTTCATCAGACAAGTTATCATTGTTATTTTGTTTATTAATAATATTTTGAATAATATTTTCATAATTTACTGGTAAATTTATTTCTGGTTCAATTGAAATTTTTTCAATAATTTGTTCATTATCATTTTTATAACCTAATTCATTAAATATTTTTTCATTACTATTATCTTTATTTACAAGTAATTGATTTGAGTTATTTTGATTTGTAGAGTTTCTTTTAATTAAATTTTTTGATAACATTTCATTTAGCATATTACTAGAAACTGTTGCTTTTAAAATACCATCTTTATTTTCAGGAGAATATTTATCTACAAAATTGCTATTTGCACCACCTTTACTTTTTTTCATGGAAATTCTCTTGGTGTTTTTCTTTGAGTTTCTTTTTCGAATTGGTGATTTTTTAATAGGAGATTTTCTATTTATATTCATTTTAAGATATTTATATTATTAATTTATATAATAAATTTATTTATTTAAAGATGAAAAATACTTAAAGGCATATTATTTAAATTAAAATTTGATAAAAATTGAATATTTATTTAAGAAAAATAAACAATTATAATATATTAAAGATGTCTATGTTTCAAGAAATTGATTATAATGCTGAAATTCAAAGAGTTATTGGCTTACAATTTTCTATCCTTTCACCGGATGAAATTCGCCGTCGTTCAGTAGCAGAAATTTATACAAATGAAACATATGATGGAGATAAACCTAAAGTTGGTGGTTTATTTGACCCTAGAATGGGTGTATTAGATCACGGAACAAAATGTCCAACTGATGAATTAAATAATCATCATTGTCCAGGTTATTTCGGTCATATTGAATTAGCAAAAAAAGTATTTCATATGCAATATAAAAAATATATTATTAAAATTTTATCCAATATTTGTTGGAGATGTTCAAAATTGCTTATTTCACCTAATGAACCTGAAATGCGTAAATTAACTAATTCGAAAAAAGGTGTTAGTTTATTTAATGCAGTTTCTCTTTTAACTTCTAAAGTTAAACGTTGTGGTGAAAAATGCGATGATGGATGTGGGGCTTTAAAACCTAATTCTATCAAAACTATTTCTCAAAATCTTGGACAATTAGAAGTTGAATGGAAAGCTGATGGAAATACAAACAATCCTAATCCTAAAATTATTTGGGATGCTGATGATGTTGAACGTATTTTTAGACGTATTTCGGATGCAGATATTACTGCTATGGGTTTTAATAAACAACTTTGTCGTCCAGAATGGTTAATCTGTTCTGTATTAGGTGTTCCACCTCCTTATGTTCGTCCATCTGTTCGTGCTGATAATAACACACGTATGGAAGATGATTTAACACATAAGCTTTGTGATATTATTAAAACAAATAAAACTTTAAAACATAAAATTGACTCAAAATCAAATAAAAAAACTATCGATGAATGGTATCAATTATTACAATACCATGTCGCTACTTTAATTAACAATAGTATACCAGGTATGCCTCCTGCTCAAACTAGAAGTAATCGTGCCCTCAAGGCCATTATGGATAGATTGAAATCTAAAGAAGGTCGTGTTCGTGGTAATTTAATGGGTAAAAGAGTTGATTTTAGTGCTCGTTCTGTTATTACACCTGACCCAAGATTAAAATTGAATCAATTAGGTGTGCCAATAGATATTTGCAAAAATTTAACATTCCCTGAAAAGGTGAATGATTATAATAAAGAAAGACTTACTGCTGCAGTTAGAAATGGTTCCAATATTTATCCTGGTGCTAAATCTATTAAAAAATATAGTAGTGGTAAAGTCACATCTTTACTTTATATTGATACTAAAAATTTAGAATTAGAAAATGGTGATATTGTCAATAGACACCTTATTAAAGGCGATATTGTATTATTTAATAGACAACCTTCATTACATCGTATGAGTATGATGCAACATGAAGTTGTCCCATTACCATATAAAACTTTTAGATTAAACGTATCAGTTACACGTCCTTACAATGCTGATTTTGATGGAGATGGACATATATTCGTTTTGTCTCCAACAGGCGACTGCTTATAAAGTTGATAGTTATACTTTATAAGGAAAACAGTGAAAATACTATCAATGTTAGTCATTTTAGATAACATTCATATAATCGTCTAGTATATAAATATCAATAAAATAAGACACATAAGCAAACAAAATATATATTACAAATAGATATTTATATGCGACATAACCAAATTGACGGGAACAGCTCCCTATTCCAATAGAGCTATCACTACCATTTTATTCGGGAAACCTTATAAAAGAACTCAGTTAATAGCTGACCCCAACGGTAATAAAGTGATAGATGAGCCAATCCGCAGCCAAGCTTCTAAACTAATATTGATATTAGCACGAAGAAGGTTCAGAGACTAAATGGTTATGGGTAGAAAAACAAATGTATTCCTTATCCTAACTTCTTAATAAGAGGAAAGGTATAAGGAAAACCTAGGTTTTCCTGCTTAAGATATAGTCCAATCCGTATAGAAATATACGGCATACATGTATGGAAATGAACATGCATGTCCCACAAAGCGAACAATCGCGTATTGAATTACGTGAATTAGCCGCAGTTCCAACCCAAATTATTTCACCATCAACACATAAACCAATTATTTCTATTGTTCAAGATACTTTAGTTGGTTCATACTTATTTACACGTTATGATAACTACTTAACACGTGAAGAAGTATTAGATGTTATGATAGATGTATCAACATTTGATGGAACATTGCCAGAACCAGAGGTAAAGGCTGGCACAAAAGATAAAGATTTACCAGTTGATTTTCCAAAATATAAATACAATACAAAAGTTGATTTATGGAGTGGAAGACAATTATTCTCTATGATTATTCCACCTATAAATTTAAATAAAAAAAATTCTAGTTATGATAATGATTCCCGTGAAATTAATAATGTTGTTATTAAAAATGGTAAAGTTATTTCAGGTGTTTTTGATAGCACAATTTTAGGTCAATCAGAAGGCTCATTAATACATATTGTATTTCATAAATATGGTTTCGAAAGAACTCAACAATTATTAGATGATATACAAAATATAGTTACTAATTGGGTTCTTAAATCTGGTTTTTCAGTTGGTATTGGAGATTTAATTCCTGATAAAAATACTGAAAATAAAATTAAAAATATAATAGATATTAATAAAAAGAAAGTGATTGAAATTATCAGTCACGTTCATCAAAATATTCTCGAAAATAAAACTGGTAAATCAAATAATGAAGAATTTGAACAACAAGTTAAAAAAGAATTACAAGAATTAACAGACCTTACTGGTAAAGATGCTGTTAAAAACCTACGTTCCGATAATCGTATGATGAGTATGATTGTTTCAGGTTCAAAAGGTAAACCACTTAACATCTCTCAAATGATGGCATGTGTTGGACAACAAGATGTAGATGGAAAACGTATTCAATATGGTTTTACCGATAGAACATTACCTCATTTTCACAAGTTTGACGATGGTGCCTCTGCTAGAGGTTTCGTTGAAAATTCATTCATGAAAGGCTTAACTCCGACCGAGTTCTTCTTTCATGCTATGGGTGGTCGTGAAGGTCTTATCGATACAGCTGTCAAAACTAGCGAAACCGGTTACATTCAACGTAAGCTCGTTAAATGTATGGAAGATGCGAGAGTAGCTACGGATTATACCGTAAGAAATGCCAATGGAACAATTATACAGTTCTTATATGGTGAAGATGGTTTTGATGGAACCAAAATAGAAAAACAAACAATTACAACAGTTAATTTAAGTAATGCTCAAATATATGAGAAATTTAAATTAGATATTGATGAAGATATAAATAATAAATATATTCCAGATATAGCCGATGATATTCTTAAAAATAAAGATATTATTGACCAACAAATACAAAAACATATCGATAAATTATTAATTGACCGTGACTTTTACTTTAATGATATTTTTAAAGGAAACTTTAATGAAAATACAGTATTCGCTCCAGTTAATTTAAATAGATTAGTCGATGATGCTATATCCAATTTTCCTCTTCATACAAACTTATCTGATTTACATCCATCATATATATTAAATAAATTAGTTGATTTAGATGAAAATCTTAAAATTACCGATTCACATAAAGGTAATGAAATTATTATGGTTTTAGCAAATATTTACTTATCTCCTAAACCATTATTAGATAAAAAAATTAGCAAAATTGCATTTGATTATGTTATCGCATATTTAACTCAAATGTTTTATGCTGCTATTGCACACCCAGGTGAATTAGTTGGAACTGTTTCCGCTCAATCTATGGGTGAGCCTACAACCCAGATGACACTTAACTCAGTCGATTGGGATACAGAAATTATTATTGCTAAAAATGGTAATATTATAACTCCCAAAATAGGTGAATTTATTGATAATTATTATGAAAATACTGATAGAACAAAAGTATCATTTATGGAAAATGAACAAATTTATATTCCTCTTGAAGATGGTAATGACTGGAAAGCATTATCAACTGATGATGATGGTAATATGATTTGGACTAAATTAGAAGCTATTACACGTCATCCTGTTATTAATAAAGATGGTACTGATACAATTTTACAAGTTACTCTTGAAAGTGGTCGTGTAATAAAAGCTACTAAAGCAAAATCCTTCTTAATTTATAAAAATGATAAAATAGAAGGTATTGATGGTGAAAACCTCAAAAAGGGTGATTTAATACCTATAGCTAATAGCTTAAATATTGAATCATTACCAATTATCGATAAATTAGATGTTTCATACTTATTACCAAAAACAGAATATATATATGGTTGTGAAGTAAAGAAAGCATTAGAAGTAATGCATGCTAGTGACTTAATCGGTAAAAAAAGACCTTGGTGGAAACATAATCAAGGCGTATTATTCACATTACCTTATAGTCGTTCAGATGCTTTTAGAGAAGCTTTTACAAAAGGTCATAATAGTAATGCAAGTAATATTAAAGAAAACTGTGTATATCCTTTCCATATGAGACCAGATACATGTCATATACCATATAATATTCAATTAGATGAAGAATTTGGATTCTTCTGTGGTGCATATGTATCCGAAGGTATGTGTAATGATGCACATGTTAGTATATCAAACAATGATATTAAGTTTAGAGATAGACTTAAGAAATTTGCAGATACATGGAATTTAACTTATCATGAAACAATTGAACATGATAAAAATGGTGTAATAGGAAATACATCATGTAGTGTTATATTTCATAGTATTATATTACCTAAAATATTAGGTTCATTATTTGGATGTGTTAGTTATATAAAACGTATTCCCGATTTTATATATCAAGCACCTGATTGTTTTGTAAAAGCATTTATTGATGGTTATATGTCAGGTGATGGAACTATTGGTAAAAATAGTAATAAAATCGACAAAATAGCATGCACATCTGTATCAAAAGAACTTATAATTGGTTTATCAATGATATTTTCAAGATATAATATTAATGGAACAATTAAAGAAAGACCACCTACTAAAAAACAATTAGCTAGGTTTAAATCAGTTTCTAAATCATATAATCTTTACTTATTAGTAGAATCAAGAATTAAATATGCAAATACATTTAAATTTACAATTGATTATAAACAAAAACGTTTAGAAAAATTAGCAGAAATATATAAAAATAAAAATGCATACAAAAAAGATAAATATAGAATATTTAATAATGTATTCTTAGATACAGTTAAATCTATTGAAGAAATTAAACCAATGGAAAAATGGGTTTATGATTTAACTGTCGAAAAAACAAGAAATTTTACCGGTAAGGACCAATGCTGCTTAAAGGATACTTTTCATACAGCGGGCTCAGGATCGAAGGGAACCCAAGGTGTTCCAAGAATTAAAGAATTATTAAGTGTCACCAGTAATATGAAAAAACCAATGAATAAAATTATATTAAAAGAGCCTTATTGTTATAATAAAGAATATTCATTAAAAATTATGAATGAATTATCTATTACAACAATTAAAAATTTAACAATCTCATCTGAGATTTATTTCGATACACAAACAATTATTTCAGACTCATCTGAATTACCAGAAGATAAAGCAATCTTAGATATATATAAAGTATTCAATGAATTAGATACTCCAATTGCTACTAATATGGTTAAAAGTCCATGGGTTCTTCGTTTCAAATTAGATAAAATGAAATTGTTAGAAAAAGGATTACGTATGTCTGATATTTATTTCGCTATTATTTCAAGATTTAACACCGATAATCAAGATATTTCTTGTGTATTTTCAGATGATAATAGCACCAATCTTATATTACGTATTCAATGTATCACTGATAAAGTAGAAGAAGCTGATTGCGACCAAGAAGATATGATTTGTATCCTTAAAACACTTGAAAAAACTATTTTAAATGATATAGTTTTAAATGGTATTAAAGGTATTGAATCCGCTTATCCAATCCCAGATGATAATTTTTCAAAATTCGATAATGAAACAAAAGAATTTGTAAAGAAAAGAAGATGGACCATTGAAACAGATGGTTCTAACTTAGAAGATATCTTTGCTCATCCGGCTATTGATGCATATAACTCATATTCTAATAATATAAATGAAATATTTGAAGTTCTCGGTTTAGAAGCTGCTAGACAAGCATTATTTGATGAAATATATAATACTTTCGGTAATGCAGGTTCTTATGTTAATTCTAGACATATTAACTTATTAGTTGATATTATGACTAATAGAGGTTATTTAATGTCTGTAGATAGACATGGTATTAATAAAGGTGATAGAGGACCTTTAGCGAAATGTTCATTTGAAGAAACTCCAGATATTATTAACAGAGCTGCTATCTTCGGTGAATTAGATAAACTTAAATCAGTATCATCGAATATTATGTTAGGCCAAGAAGTGCCTATTGGAACTGGTTCAATCGATTTATTATTCGATGAAGAAAGATATTTTGAAACATTAGCAACTATTCAAGAAGAAACCGATACATCTAATCTAGAAAATATAGAAGAATTAGGTGAAAAAGAATCATTCACTTCTAAATATTGTGAAGCCTTATTCTAACTGGGGATTAATCCCCATTTCCCCTTTAGGGTTATACAACCTGAGAAACAGGTTAGGGCTTTGCCCGTTAAGCAGAGCTTAAACTGTCCAAAGGTCAGTCCCCGTTTTATCAATGAGTTTAGGCGCATTTAATGCGAGGGCAAAATTTTATAAAATTAAATTAATAATTTTTTATTTTATTATTAATTTAATTTCTAGTTTTATTTTCAATTATTATTTAATAAAATGATAACTAGACGAGCATTTTCCAGAACTGCTAATCTGGGTCAATTATATGATGCACATAATGATATGTTATTACCTTCAAATATTCTTAATTTAAATGAAAAGGATAATATACAAACTGCTATAAAAAATAATAAAAATGAATATGTTGAACATGATTTCTTATATGCATATACAAATGATGACCAATTTAAACATTTAGAAATTGATGCCAATCTACGACTTAATTTATATGCAGGGTTGATTGATATTGGAGGTTCTGGTAAATATCTTACATCCACTAAAACAAATGAAAACTCAATAAAAGGGTCCTTCTATTATAAACTTGTTAAAGAAGATGATGAATTATTCATTGAAAATTTATGGGCAGATGCTATTAGTAAAAATGAAATTAATAAATTATTCAATATTCAAGTCCTCTTCGGTGAAATGTCCAAGAATGCTACACATGTTGTTATTAAAAGACAATTTGGCGCTGATTTATTCTTTACGTTTGAGTCTAAAAAAGGTGATAAAGATTTATTGAGAAAAATTGAGACTCGTGTCGAAGTTGCAATTGTAGAAGCAGAGGCAGGCGTATCTACTTCAAAAGAACAATCATCCACAACTAATTATGAAGATATACATGTATCTTTTTATGGTGATTGCAAACCACCTAGTAAATATAAAGGCACTGTCGAATCAGTATTGGAATCATTACAGGATATAACGGAAATGACACAAGAACCTAAACAAATGAAATGGATATTATATCCAATACATCATTTAGTTAAATTACAGCAAATTTTAAATGAAACATTAGAGAATGATGATAATTTATGGAAAAAACATGGATATGTTATTTCACCATCAAAATATATATTGAAAGATTTAAATAATGATAAATACAAGTTATTATTTTACAGTTGGGACTTATTATTAAAAAATAAACAAAAATTAGACATATTAGATAATCAAATTCAAATAGATGATTCAAGTTATTATCGTAATATTATTAAAAATATTAAAACAATGCAAATTCATTATAATGAAAGTTATAAAAATAATGTTATTAATAAAATTATTCAAATTAAGGAAACACAAAAAGATTTAGAATTGACAATATTAGATGATTTAATTATTCAAATTGATACAATAAATTCTAAAATTGAAAAATATTTATCTACAAAAATTAATTTAAATATTAATAAAAATGGACAACCTAATGTTATTAATATAAACCGTATTAATAATCTACGAGGTTTAAACTATATTCGTTTTATTAATAGACAAATTATTGACCCTACTGAATATGAACAGATGAATGAATTAATTTATAATACTAAAAATACTTATTTACAAAAAAATTATTATTTCTTTTGTAATTCCAAATATAATCAGGAAATAATTGAAAAAGATAAAGATTCTAAAAATTTAATTAGATATATACGTTTGTATCAGAATAATATTAATATTCCTAAAGACCAACGATGGCTTCATATTAATACGATTGAAATTTATGATAATAATGGTATCAAAATTCCTCTTAATACTAAATATATTAAAATTAAATATTCATCTAAATCTCAAGAATGGTCTAAAGGTGATATTATTACTGATTCTAGGAGTTCATACTTTCATACTAATAATGATATATATGAATGGATTTATATTGATTTAGGAACTGAAGTATCTATTTCTAAGATTATTCTATATAATAGACATGATGTTGGTAATCCACATGATAATATTATTCGTTTAACAGGTGCAATCTTAGAATTATATCGTGATTTTTCAGAATTAAAAAATAAATATATAGTTCATAAATTTTTAATAACAGCAAGAGCTATTAAATATGAATTTGATTTAATTAAAAAATATAAATTAGATGATTCAGTTAATTACCTCATAGTTAATAAAATATTAGCAGGTTCATATTTAAAACCTAACAGTCTTTTCGAAAATGAACAAATATTTATTCATAATGATATTATAAATTTTGGATATAATTTTGGTTATGAAGCTAGTTTAATAAATGATGAAATTAATACTACAATTCCAGCACAAGATTTTAAATGGACAGATTCAAATCATATTTTAATTAATAATTATGATATTACAGAATATACAAAATTTTTAAATTATGAATTAGATAGTTCCGAATTTATTAATTCTATGCGAAAAATTAAATTAATTGATGATATTAATAAAGAATTAAAAGATATAACAATTGATAAAACTTATAAATCCTTTTATATTAAATTACCATATTATGTTCCTTTAAAAACTAACAATAATTTTTTTGATAATATTACATATAAATTTTGGAATAGTAAATTATTAGCTGAAAATACTAATTTAATTATGTGGCTTCCTGAAAATGAAATAAATAATATTTCTGTAATTAATGACCGATATTTAATAGATTTATGTATGCCTTGTCCTCATGATTTAAAACTTGATTGTGAAATGGATAAAAATTGGGTTTGTTTTCAGTGTTTTTCAATTGCTAAAATTCGTAAAATTAAAAATAAATGGTATTTTAATTGTTGGGAATGTAATAAGATTATTTTGATTAATAATTGTTTTTTTATGTGTAATCATAATATCACCCATGGTCCTGAACCATATCCATTTAATGATTTATTTGATTGTGAAAGATTAAAATTTAATTATTTAAATGGTGGATTCGGTCTTTTTAATGATGCTAGTGGATTTAAAATTAGTATTGACCATAAATATATTAAATATGAATATTCTGATATAAATAAATATAAATATTGTATTCCAAATTATATCATACCTACTACTAATCGTCGTAGAATATTATTGAATAATAAAGTTGATAATTCTGGTAATGAATATCCATATGAATCTTTTTCACCATATACTATATTTGTTCCAGACCATAAATTTGAAAATGAATATATTACTATTGATTTTAAAAATGAATGCGGGCATTATTTTTATATTCGTCAAAATTATATTTATCATCAATATCTTATTTGTTCAGAGTATAATAATATTATTAATAGATGTAAAGATGAGTTAAATGATATATATAATCAATTTAAAAATAATTCAGAATGGATTACCGATTATAATAATATAAAAATACAATTTTTGAATGAAAATCGGAGATGTAAAATTAATGGTAATGAATATTATTATAAAAATATTAATCCACATACATGCACTGTTCGTTTTAAAGTAAATTCTATTTTTAAAAAAACTATTTATAAATGGTTCTTTATTATGAATACACAATTAGATAAATTATTTTGTGTTGAATTTAAAAATGGTAAAACTAATAACTGGTATACTGCTTCACTTGTATAAAAATTTGACTTATTATTCTTTTTAATAATTTCAAAATAAAAATACAAAATGAATAATATTGATTTTACAAATTATTTCAAAGCTTTTAATATAGATATCGATATTACTGATATTAATAATATTAATGCTATTTCTACTCAAATAATTGAAATAATTAATCATTATAATCTTTCTGATAATATTCTATCATTTATTAATAAATTATTACAAAATCAGTATTTTAATAATTTATTAAACTATTTCGTCTGTGATTTACAAAAGATACAATTTAATAATATTAATGATGCAATTACATATTTAATTAAAATTGTTTATGAATATACAATTAATTATAATAAAGAAATTTGGTGTAAAAATCCTTTGTTTCAGACAGATTATGTTATAGCTAATCATATTAGTTTAAGTAAAGATGACTTTGATAAATATAATTTTAATAAAATAGATTTAATTAAATCAATTAATAATATTTATGAACGTCTATCAATTAAGTTTATGGAAGAACTTACTAATTCTTCGCCAAGTATTAAATTAGAATTTGATAATGTAATTACTAATATAAATGATTTACAATTATATTTTCAAAAAAATATTCAATTAACTCAATATGAAATTGAAAAAAATAAAAAAAAAGATTTATATATGCAGATTAAAAATCTAATATCTCAAATTTATAATCTTAAAATAAATATTGGTTATCCATCATGCTTAATTGATAATAGTTTAATTTTAGAAAGTAAAAATATAAATGATTATGATTCTGCTTTATTATTCATAAATAAAATTAAGGATATTTTATATAAATTAAATATTGATAATAAAAATTATATATATAATTATAAATATAATTTATATCAAAATTCTGTATTTGATAAAAAAATTAATTCGATTCAAAAAAGTATTGTTTTATCAAATAAAATTATGAATATTCATATTAATGCAAAAGAAGTATGTTGTATCATTATTGATTTTATAATATCAACTTTTCATGATAATTCAATTGATTTAAAACCATCAATATTAGATGGTATAAACCAACATTTTGATACTATAATAGGTTTTCATACCGATTTTATTAGAAAAATAGATATATATAATATTTTAAATAATAAATTACACGATGATATTATATTATATAAAATATTCGATATGATTTAATCTTATATCTTTTTATTTTATTAATTACGTCTAATTATAAGTGATTTAATGCGTAAATTACATTGAATTATGAACAACCAAATTATAATTACACTTAATTATCAGTTATTTTATACGTAAATTAGATTGTATATTGAAAAGCCTAATTATATTTAAGTTAAATTATCAGTAAAGTTATGCGTAAATTACATTGAATTATTAACGGCCCAATTATAATTACACTTAATTATCAGTAAAGTTATGCGTAAATTACATTGAATTATTAACGGTCCAATTATAATTACACTTAATTATCAGTTATTTTATTCGTAAATTTCATTGAATTATAAAATGCTCAAATCTAATTACACTTAATTATCAGTTATTTTATACTTAAATTAGATTGTATATTGAAAAGCCTAATTATATTTAAGTTAAATTCTCAGTAATTTTATGTGTAAATTACATTGAATTATGAACGGCCAAATTATAATTACGCTTAATTATAGGTTATTTTATACGTAAATTAGATTGTATATTGAAAGGTCCGATTATAATTATACTTAATTATCGATAATTTTATGTGTAAATTACATTGAATTATGAAACATAGATAATTTAATTTTCAAATGTAGATATCATTGATATAGAATCTAATCCTTTTAACTCAGGTTTTACCAATAAATTAAAACATTCTAATAATAAATCAATAATATACCGATACTTTTGATTACATGATATATTAATATGCAATAGATTATTAGTAATTTCATCGTAAAAAATATTAATTTTTATTGGAATATTTTTATTTTCAATTATGTTTGTAATCTTTTCAAAATTAAAATAAGAGACTTTATAACTATTAATTATTATAAATGGTGTTTCATCTAATTTAGAATTATCTGAAAATTTTAATATTGATTCTGTTATTTTATTAATTATTTTTTTTCCAAATATTGATTTATTATTTCTATCTAATATTTCAAATAATGTATCATTATCTAAATTTTTATATAATGGAATAAATGATTGATTATTATTATGGTTTAATATCACATACTTATTATATATTTTTAAAGATATTGTTTTTATAATTATTCCTATTACATATTCAATATTACTTATAAATCCTTCCGGTTTTGATTTATATAATGCATTTATTTCATGATATTCAAATATTATATCTGATTGAATCCAATCATTTTTATAATATTTATCATATAATGAACGAGTTGTTCCATATATTTTTATTAGAATATATGATATTATATAGCTAAAAATATATGTTAGTTCTGTAAATAAGTGTATTTGAAATTTATGGTCTTTTACACTTTCAAATTTAGGTATTTTTTGATTAGAAAAAAAGTGATAAATTGTTTTTAATATAATTTCAGTAAATTCAGATATTTTTTTACTTATATATATCTGTAAATATTCATCATTAATAAATAAACCAAAATCATCTTTAAATTTTACAGAAGAAGGATTTGAAAATATTAAATTTTTATTTTTTAACTCTGGTATCGCAACTAATATATACATAACCAATTCCTTCAAAATAATTTTTGTTAATTTAAATGGTAATTTAATAGTTAAATTTAATCCATCTAACTCGGAACTATATATATATTTTATTGGATAAGTTAAATTATCATAATTAATCCTTGGTATTTTTATCTTGTTGTTGTTTCTTTTATTTATACCAAACCACTCTGATTTTAAAAAATAAAATGACTTTGGACAATCAATTGCAATTTCATTAATTATTAATGAATGAATTGATTTATCATATTTTATCCATGGAAATAACTTACCTATTATCATATATTTTTTATCTTTTACCTTTTCAAATATAAATATACCTAGACCATATGAAAAATATAAATTAAATATAGTATTCTCTACCTTATCAATATAGGTATTGTAAATTCCAAAAATAGCATTCTTATATCCACATAAATTATATTTTGCATTATTATCAATTAAATCAATATTTGTAAAATAAAATTTTATAAAAAATATATTGAAAAAATTATTATTTATTTTAAAATTAAAATTTATTTTCTTATTCAAATAATCATTTATTTTAAAAAAATATTCCCATTTTATAACTGTTATTTTATTATCAATATTAATTATAATACCCGATAAATCACATTTTTCTATTTTGCTTATAAAACATTGTTGTTTTTCTGAGTTATAACTTGCATATAACTTATTAGCTAATAATTCTATATCATTAAATATTTCAATTACTGTATTTTCTATTTTTAATAACTCATTATGTTTAAAATTTATTAAATTATTAAAAAAATCCATAGTTTTTAATAGTTTAATATTTATCTTTATTTTTCAAAATCTATTTTTACTTACTGTCTATTTATATTATCTAGAAATTTGGTATAAAATTATATTGATTATTTTGTCTTAAATATCTACATCTAAAATTTATTGGAAAATCATATTTCGCACACCATGCAATCGAATATACTGTCTGTTCTTTTTTTATCTCATTTATATCTTGATTTGTTAAATTTAAAGTTGTATATGATACTATCTTTAATATTGATTTAATTTGTCTTGATATAAAGTGTATATTTAATGAATGAATTACATCCATAAATTCTTTTGGTATTGGATTTTTTAATATTCTTATTATTTGTTTATTTTGGGATTTTAATATATTAAATTCATCTACTAATTCTAATAAACTTTTTAATTCTGTTTTATCTATTCCTAAAAATCCTTTACATATTATATATTTTTCAGAGTTTGCACTTCTCGATGAATTCGGTTTTGTTATAAAGATATTCTTAAAATATTTTGTTAATAAATATATTAAATCTAAACTTGCTGTGTGCATTATATCGTATATTTTTATAACCATATGACCACCCAATTTTAATACTCCTAATCCCGTTATTATTTCACAATATATTAATTGAAATGCGCTTGATTCTTGATTTGCATAATTATCTGAAAAATCAAATCCACCATCCGCTGTTAATAAATCGGCTTTTGATTCATTAAATAATTCTATAAAATGTTCTATATTTTTTCTATTTAATAAGTCTCCTGTTCCATCTTCACCATAACTAACATCACATTCCGAACATTCATTTATAATTCGTTGAGACTTCTTCCATCCTGGTATATCGGCATTATTCGATTTTAATGTCATACATTTAATTTTATCATCTTTTCCTTTATTATGCTTTCTTCTATAATAATTAAAACACTCTATAAATCCACCGGGACCTTCGGCTAATGCAGCATATATTATCTTATTTTCATTTATATCGACTATATTAAAATCACTTATTATTTCCCACATTTTAAAAAACGCTCTACTTATTGGGTCATAATTTGCTATTCCTAGATTTTGAGGCTTATTTTTTAATATTATATGTAATAATTCACATTCATTTGATAATTTTTTACAAAAATCCCATGTTTTCTGTGTATATACCTTATCAATCATCGATTTATATTTGGTTAATATTAAATATAATTGATTATCATAGCCATGAAATTCATCTGTTTCTATAAATTTTAAATCTAATTCTATTTTATTATTTTCATTATTTAATTGAATTATACTCTTATTAATTAAATCCATTTCCTATAATTTAATAAATAAATATCTTTAAATTATAACTTTTATTTCAAAATAAAAATTTTTATTTACTTTGAATTAAATTATTTTTTTATTTTATTTAATACATTCTTTATTTTATTTATACGTTCATTTACATCCTCATCTTTTATATATAAATCATCATTAAATGTTTCTATAAATTCATTTATTGTTTCTTTATATTTCGGTGGTATTGATGTTATATCCGGATTTAAATATCCTTTATTATCTAATGTTTTATATAAATTATCATATATTTTCATAAATTTAGATTTCTGTGTTGAAGTTAATTTTTTACTTTTAGATATTTGTATCTTTTTAACAATTCTTGGTTTTAAAGATTCTATCTTTGTTTCCTTTGTTGGATTTGAAATATCTAATCTTATATTTTTTATATTAACTTGTTCATCTAATTTTTCATCTATTGATTCATTATCACTTATTTCTAATAATGTTTCACATACTGGTGTATCTAATGTATTATTAATTAATTCCATAGTTTCTTTTGATATCAATTCATTTTCTACCGATATTATTATTTCAGGTTTATTAATGTTTTCATCTATTATTAAAATAGAGGTATCATCTAATATTTCACCTGTTTTATCTTCTTCAGACATTAACATACTTGAAACGGGATTTTCTATTAATATTGTTTTAATTTCAGGTTGTTCTTCAACTTTTTTATCTGTAATAGACTTAGTATCCTTTTCAGATTTATTATCTTTTTTAGATTTAGTATCTTTTTCAGAATTAGTATCTTTACCGGAACCAGATTGTTTAACTTTTTTACTAGGTTTTTGAACAATAATATCACCTGATTTTATACCAGATTTCATTTTATCAATTATAATATCCCATGATTCATTATCAATTTCACCTAATTCAGCACGTATAATTTTACGAACTTCACTCCATTTATTTTCAAGTATCCATTCAATAATATCTTTTCTTGATTGTAATTTAATAGTTAAATTATTAACAACTCTATTTATTAATGCTTCTGATTCAGTTTCTTTTCTGAACACAAAATAATTATTTAAAAAGGATACTTTCTTTTCTTCTTCAGTTAATGTATTTACAATATCTTTTGCTAATGGGTCTATATCATACATTTTTTGTAATTCTCTAAATGCATCTTCAAAACTACCATATGATTTACCTGAATATAATGGTAAATTCATTAATCCCATTTCTTCTTGTTTAACCGGATAAATGCCTACTTTAGATAATTCAGAAACTAAATAATTAAAATTTACTAAAAATTCATCATGAATTTTTCCAATTGCATGTATATAAACACCTAATTGCATTGATAAACTATTTTCATCATCGGTATATTTATTATCTATTGCTATATAATTTTTTATTAATCTTAATATATTTTTACCAGATAAACTAATATTATATGATTCATTTAATGGTAAATCTTTTAATAATTCAAAAATACGATTACCATCAAAACAACATCCTATTAAAAATCCACCTTTTTTAAGATTTCTACTAATATTTTGAATTAAATTATCAAATGATGTTTTATCTTTCATAAAATAATGTAATGCAAACATAATTGATATTATATCAAAACCAACTTCTTTAAAATTTGTTTGATATTCCATATCTGGATACCATAATTTTTTATATAAGATATTTGATTGTAAATCTCCAAATGTTTTTTCGTCTTCAAATGATTTAGAAACATCTCCTTGTAAGAAATATGCATCTGGTAATTTACCTTTAAATTGTTTTTGATTTTTATAAAATTGGTATCTTTCACATGCACCATCATTTGTATCATATATATTATTTCTAACACTATCTATACCGACACAAATATCTATTTCATTATCACGCCATTTTGCTATATCACCACCTTTACCACATGCTAAATCTAATAAACTTATTTTTTGACTTCCAGATTTTCTTAAAAAGTTTGCTACATTTCCTATTAATAATCTATTTTTAATAAATTTATTATGGAAATTTTGTAATCCAATAGTTATTGATTTATCTCTATGTTGGGCAGTTGATGGTTTTAAATAGTATTTATCTTCTTCATCTGGTATAGATGGAATTCCTTTACCGGTAGTTATTATACTTTCAGTTACTGGATTATGCATTGTCATCCATATATTTTCAGCAACATTTACATTATTACCAAAATTTATATTTTTAACATCTATATCCACAGGTGATAATATTCTTTCTTCAATTATTTTAATATTTTTTTTAAATAAATCATACTTTGATATCATACCATTTATACTACTTTTTACTTGTGGTATATCTCGTATATATTTAAATATTCTATCAAATATAATTAATTGTTTTTCATTTAAATTTATATTTGAATGTGCCAATTTAATAGCTTTTTTAATTAATTCAAATGCTTTCTTTTGTTCCGATAATCCTAATTTATATGAAAATGTTTTATCGTGTCTTGTTCTTAAAATTTTCCATCTTAAATTCTTATTTTTTTCATAGTCTTTTTCATTTGGTTCATAACCTAAATATGCTACTTCAATTATAGTATTATCTAATACTGGTTCCCCTTCTAAATCTTTTACTATATATTTATTATTTATTAATTCAGTTGCGAAATAACCATAATAAATATCATCATCTTGGGGATGTTTAGGTTTAAATAATATTGGACGTTGAACACCATATTTAATTTCATTTCTTTTATCTGAACATGGAGGACTTTTTAATATTTCTTGACCACCATTATATAAATTTCCTATCTTATATTTATTTGATACTGTTTTTGATTCAATAATTGACACTATACTCTTTATTTTATCCTGCATTAATTTTCTATCACCTAATGATGCTACTGTATCTTTTTCAAATTGTATTAAAAAATCTATTGTATTATCATCATGTGGCTTCCATTTTAAGTTTTTATTCCAAGTTTTATGTATTGTTATATCATAATTATAATTTTCATCATTAAATCCAACAGGTGCATATACTGGTGTATAAATTGTTCCGTCTAATTTATAATTAATTACTCCTGATTTATATTTATCCCATATTTTTTTAGTTTTTTCAAAAATATTTGAATTACTTGTTGCTATTAAAAATTCTTTTAAAAATATTTCTAAATTTGAAATATTATTTATTATATTTCCTTCAGTTTGTTTAAGAAATAAATTTGCATATTTTAATCTTGTATTATTATCATTATTTTTTGAAATTAATGGTAAATTAGTTGTATCTATATCATCATATATATATGTATCAAAAATACCATATTTATTTATTATTGGACGGGTTGAAGCTATTTCTCCACGACCATATCTTAAATATTCACCATTAAAAATTATACTACCTTTAACTAATGATTCATCATCATATTCTAATCCGGTATTTATTACATTCATATTAGAATCAATCATATATAATCGATTATTATACGCTGCATATTTCTTTGATTCTTCATAATTTAAATGTTTTAAACCAATTTTAAACAATAACATTCCTAAGCCATCCGCTTTTTCTGTGACAGTATAGTCATTTAATATTGAATTTGGATTTTCAGGTCTAATATCATCCATAGAAATACTAACTACTCTAGGACTCATAAAATATTTAGATTTAGAATATTCACCTCTTTCAAAATTACGTTCAATACTTGATATCATTTTATTATTTTCATTTAATAATTCATCGACATTTTTCGATAAATCCTTTACTAAATTGAAATAATCATATTGACTTGGATATTTATCTAATAATTTTTGGATTTTATCAGTATCAATATTTATACCCTTACTTTTTAATTCACGGTATTTTGATACATCTTCTAAAATTTCATTTTTTCTTTGCATTTTTTCAATATATATTTTTTTTACTAATAAACTATATAAATTTAAAACATCATTCTTTTCTGTAATTGTTGTATAAATTGGTATATCATAAGCTATTTCATATATTTTTGATAAATGTGTATAAATAAAATCGATTAATACTTTTTTTAATTCACCTTGTTTAAGAGGTGTTAATCTAATTAATTCAATTTCAATTTCATATCGTTCGTCTGATTCAGCTATTTTTGAATCTATAAAATTTAATACACCAACTTGTTCATCATAACCATAATCATTAATTTCAGTCTTTGATGATTTAACTATTGTGCAATCTATACGAGCATCTATATTATCTGATAAATTTATATAAAAACTTGAACGGTCTTTTAAACGATAAGTTTTATAAAGTTTATCAAACCCATTTTTATTTATTAAATTTGTAGCTAAATCATATTCTTTATTTGCTAAGTCTATATATTCTAATAATTTCTTATTATCAGGGTCGCTTATCATTTTTGTCCATGATTTAACTTTATCTTCTTCTTTAATTGGAATTTCAACTTTTCCACCTAAACGTAATCTATAACTTTCTATATCTATATTACATCTTGGTTTCTTACCATTTCGTAATGGTTCTCTATTTTCCCAATCAAATCTTCCTTTATAAATTACTTCATGATTTGATAATAATCCTGTGCGACAATATTTTCCAATATTATCTATATCATTAATAGTAAATCTCAAATTATTTAATTCTTCATTGAAATTTACTTTTTCTGTTTTACTTATAAAAATATCTAATGATTTTTTATTTTTTATATTTCTCTCATTTATTGACACCTTATTCAAATAATTTATTACCCTCTTAAATTCCGCATAATTAAATAAATTACTTTCATCACCAAATTTTTCAGTTGATAATCCGAGACGCATCTCTAATTCTAATTCTTCAAAGTTATATGATGTAATTATATTTTCATCATATTGACTTATTAAATCTATTTCATTTTTTAATAATTTAGCCATTCTTATAATATATTTGTTGATTATTATTTAAATGAATATTTATTTTTTTAATCAATTTTTTATAAAAATAAAAATTTATTTAGATTATATTTTCTATTAATTCTTCTTTTTTTTTATTAATTTTTCCTGTTTTACCTTCTTTTTTAATATCGATGTTTAATGAATTTGCAATATTTTGAATTTCTTCTAATTTCATTTTTTCTAATGATTCTTTTGAAAATGTTCTCTTTATTGTTATTCCATATTTTTCTATTTCGTTTGCTCTTAAAAACCCTGACTTCTTTTTAACTGTATATAACATATCATTATGTTCTATTATTAATAATGTTGCTCTATTTTCTTTTAATATATTTAAAAAGTCTTTTTCATTATTTTTAATATATATTATATTTATATTTAGAACTGCTCCTATTACTTTTAACATTGATATATTTATAGGTTTATTATTGGTAAATACATCATCTAAATCAGATTTTTTACACTCTTTTGATGTAAAATTACAAGTTTTAAATAAATTTTCGATATTAAATATACTTATACAATCTAATTTACATTCTTTTATTTTATTTATTTTATCTTTAGTTTGCATTATATATATTTCATCTGAAAGACATTCAAAACATAAATAACTTAAAACATCTATTTTAGATTTTAAATAACCTATTAATATAACATTTTTATCATTTGATAAATTATCTAGATATATATTTCCATATTTTTTATTATTCGACTTTTTAATTTCATTTAATTTATTATTTTGATTATTATCTCTATGAATATTATTTTTAGGAATACTATTTATATATTCATCATCTGAATCAGAATCAATTAATAATATACTAGTATCTAATCTATTTATATCTGAATTTTTTTCTTTTAAAATTGGTATTGATTTATTATTATGATTATTAATTTTAGAAGATGGTTTATTTTTATCTGATTTATTCTTATATTTTTTAGTAATTGTTATAAATCCATCGTCATCTTCTTCATTATTATTATCATCATTATCTGATGTTATTAATAATTTAGAAGAATAAATATTTTTTTTATATGATAATTGATTTACTTGCTTATCTTGATTTATAGAATCAAATAAATCTTTTAATTTTCTTTTTTTATCGTTTAAAATGTTATTATTTAAATTTAAATTTTGTTTTGTAATGTTTTGTATCTTATCTAATTCATTTTCAATATTTTCAGAATTTGTAATTTCTCTGAATTTAGATAATAAAAACATAAATTTTTTATTTATTAAATAAGACATTATATTTTTAATTGTATAAAGTTTTTAAATTTAAATTAAAATCAAATTTATTCAAATTGTTAAATCATCATCTTCTAAATAACTTTCATCATCTTCCAATAATTCATTATTACCATCATCTTCTATTATATTTTCATCAATTTCATCATCATTTTCATCATTTTCACAATTATCATCATCTACATTACCATCATTATCATCATCCTCATTATTATTATTATCATCATCAGCATCTTCATTATTATTTTCTATATTATTAATATTATTATCCCATATATTTTTATTTACATCGCGACATTTACGTAATAAACGAGCCTTAACACCTTCAAATTTAGTTTTATTATTTTTAAGAGTTGGATATGTAATTTTATCAGTAGAATTAAATTGTTTTAAATTAGTTGTTGATAATTTTTCTAAAAAATTTTGAAAAGAAAATGTGTCATCTCTTAGATTTTTTATACGATTTAATTCAGTTTGAACAAAACTCTTTTCTAATAAATATGTATTTTTTGTTTCATTTGTTTTTTTCTTTGTATTTAATGTTATTGGTTCTACATTTTTTTCATTTAATACTACTTTATTTTTCTTAGAAAAATTAATAAAATCCCATATTTTTAATACTGTAGCATCATCTACATTTTTTAAATTAATAAATACACCATTGTTATTTTCAGTATATTTATCGGTTGAACTACGAATAATGTTAAAAACTTCACATAACTCTATATAAGTTAAATTAGTTAATTCCTTCTTTAATTGTTCTTTATTTTTTTTGGAATTATTTAATGACATCATATTATATTATTCTATATTCAACAAATATAAAATTTTTATTTTGATTTAGCGTATAAAATAAAAATATTATTAATTTATTTATTCTTTTTGAATAAATTTCGCGACTATCTTTATATTATCATCATTTAATTGAAATTTATAATTTACTATTTCAACAGTTATTAAATCATTTACTTTTATTTTATCAAAAAAACTTGTATCTTCATGATGAATCGCTGCTACTATAATTTGTAATGGTCCTAATGTTGCAAATATACCTATTTTATTTATTCCCACTACTTTACAATTATATAATCTATCTCCATCACTTGGTTTACATACTTCTCCTTCTACTTTTAAATTATAATAAATTAATCCATTAAAATGTGATGTATTGACTTTTCCAATACTTCTAGATACTATTCGAATTGAATCCTTTAATACATAACCTTTTTCTATGCATTTATTTCCTATTTTATCTTTAATTATTTCAGTTAAATATGAGTTTATATTTGATACTTTTGTTTTAGATAAATCAAATGATTCTTTTAATTCAAATAATTGAGGATAATATATGTTTTTATCAGTCATAATTCTATTTATTATATATATTAAAATTAATATTTGTTTTTATATCAATTTTTTTTAATTTGCATTTTTTTGAGAAAATCTTTCTTCTATACGTAAAAAATATCTTGTCTCCTTATTTACTTCTGGATTAAATAAGTCATTATGTCTTAATAATAAATTTATTTCTAAACACAATTCCTCTTTTCCGGACCAACTTGTTTTATTTTCAGGGTCATATTTATTATATTTTAATAATGAATTTATTATTGTTATTAATTCTATCTTATCTTTACCACCTGATGCTGTTCCACATACTGCTCCTGTTCTATCATTCTTTTTTAATACCTTATTATTTTTACCAGTCTTTAATTCATATGTTCCATCTGCCTTATTTACTAAAAAAAATTCATATATCTTTTTCCTACTTATTGCTACAAAACCTAATATTGAATCTTTTATTTGATTTAAATCATTATTAGTAAATGGAACATCTGGTCTTCCACTATATTTTGCATTTATTTTTGGCTGATATTCTAATTTCTTATCTTTAACTTCATAATAATATAATTCACCCATATCATCATATGTTTGATATCCAATTATACTATTTGTATCACCTATAATATTACTATCATTTTCAAAATCATATTCTTTTTCATATTTATATTTTAAATTTCTTATTATTATTGGTATAGTTTTAGGTGTATCATAATATATTATTAACATCTTTGCTATATCAACTTCATTAAATCCATTCATTTTCTTAGTTGATAAATCATTATTTAGCATTTTATTTATAAAATTTATTATAAATCTATTACGTGATTTAAATGATATTGTTTCTAGATAATTATTAAATTTATAACATACTAATAAATATTTCGAAGGTATTAATGGTTTGTCATAACTGTATTTTTCTGGATAATCTCCAAAATATTTTTCAATTTCTTTATTAAATTCACCTAATTTTTCTAATATAAGTCCTGTATCAATTTGAATATCATCTATCTTATTTAAATTTCCTTCTTCATCTAATTCATCTGTCTTATATTTTATTTTACTTTTATCATCTTCTTCTAATCTATAATTTTGATTTTTCGAATAATTTGGTATATACCTATATAAAATTGGTATTGTTTTATCTGTTATTTCATATGGTTGAAATATATAATAACCCTTTATATCTAATATAGTTCCTGGTCTTGAATATTTATCTTGTATTTTTTCTTTATTCTCAATTAGTTCATCCAAAGCTAAATAAATTATATCTAAATCTAATTCTTTATTAATATTTTGAATATATTCAATTAAATATTCTTCATCATAGGCAAAGTTTTTTTCAAATAATTGTTTTACTATTTCTTTTATATTTAATATATCTTCCTCGGCCTGGTGTTCATCAAATGTATCGGTATTCAATATTCCTTTATCTTTTAATTGTGCTACGCAATTTACTTTACAATTTGCAAAACCGCATCTTATACTTCCATCTGAATCAAATAAATTTATTATTCTTTTTCTACCATTTGAATCTATTACTGTTGTCTTATCTAAACTTATATCTGTATCTTTATATAAATCTTTTATATAATAATTTGAATATACATTTAATGCACAATCTACCGCATTTTTTTTTAATAAAATTTCTACTTCTACTGCCATCTTCTTTTTTATAAAAGCTTTTCTATATATATATTCATCTGGCATTTCCTTCACTGTTTTTTTACTATTTTCTGGTATTGTTGCACAATGTAAATATATTGTTATATTTCTCTTTTCTTCTATCAATTTTTTATGAGAATTCTTTCTTACTCCTCTTCCAACAGCTTGTTCAATTGAACTAAAATGAAACCAAGGGTCCATTATATGTATTTCTCGAATACAAAAGAAATTTAATCCTGTTTCTACCGTGCTTGAACCTAGTATTACTTTTATATGTTCACCATTATTATTTTTATTTATATTTTCTCCATTTAATTCTTTTACTAATATACCCAAATCAGTTTTTGGTATTTTTCCATCTACATAAATATATGTTGCTTGTCGACAATTATTTGTCCAAGGATTACAATAATTATTATGTATTGAACAAAATTTTTCTCTTGCTGGTTTTTCTAAAAATGTGCTTAATTTACCATTTGCATTATATCTCATAAAACCATTTGCTTCTAATGCTAATGCAAAACCTTTTATACCGGATGATATAAATCTAGAATATACAAAAGCTTTACCTTCACATTTCTGAATACATTTTAAAATATTAAAATATTTTGCTGAATATTGGTATAAATTTTGTCTATGTAAAAAGGGTTCTCCATCAATATTTTTAACATGCGATTTATAACTATATAAATTTTCATTATTACTTATAATGAAGGTTTCTGCTAAAATTTGTTCGCCTATTTCTATACCACCAAATGCGGTTGGAACTATAATATTTGATGCTTGTTTTAATTTTTTAAAATTTATTCTATTACTTTTATCAGATGTATTATCGTCTTGTTCATTTTCATCGTCTTCTTCATCGAAATTATAAATGTCTTTTTCTATTTCTTTACAATCTTCACTATCATCATCTATTTTATATTCTTTTAATAAATGTTTATATTGCCAATTCGAAAGACTATCTTTATAAAATTTTATATCATTTGTATTTATTTTATTCTTCTCTTCTATTTTCACCCATTTTCCCATTTGATAAGCACATACCGGTTTTGGTATATATGAATTTTCAATTGGATATAATTTTATTGGAAAATAAAATGGATTTTCAGCTCTTACATATGATATATAACCTCTCGATTTATCTAATAATATTGATTTACCTTCTTCTTTTAACAAACCTTCCTTTGTAAATACATCATCTTCTTCTATTGGTGCTCTTTTATCAGACCATAATAATAAATTTAATAACCATATTATTTCTTTCGATACATTATACATTGGGGTCGCGGTTGCTAATATTAATTTTGTATTTTCGGCATATCGAGCTATTAATTCTAAACAAGGAATTGCTTTTTTATCTTTTGTAGAACCACCTAATCTAACACTATGCACTTCATCCATTATTATTACTCTATTTGAAAATTTGTCTTTTATATACTCTATAATCTGCTTTTCTGGCCTCTTTAAACCTCTTTGTTTATATTTTTGATATTCTCTATCGATTACACCTGCTAATCTTCTATATCCCATAAATTCATAATATTTTTCAATTATTTTTTTTCTATCAGATGATAATGCTCTAATATTTTCTGCATAAGTTTTACTATCTGTATTTAAAATATATTCTTGTGGTATATCTAATTTAGAAGTATATTTATCACCTGTGCATTGAACATTCAAATTTGACTGTATTGATTTCTTTTTAATTTCTTTTTCTATATTTAATATTTCATCCATCCAAGTTTCCTTTAAAGTTGTTGATGGTGTTAAAATTAATATTTTCTTTTTATTTGCATAAACAAAATCTACAAAATTTTCTGCTATACCTATACATGTACAGGTTTTACCTACACCTACTTCATGCCATAATAATATTCCATTATATGGTGTTTGTTGCGATATATAATTTTTTGTAAATTTTTGAGATGGTGATTTTATAAATCCTTTTTCTTTATTTTCATCTTCTAAATTAGATTGAGGTAATGGGAATCTGTTTATATAAAATTCTTTTTTTTGAATAATTTTTTTATTAAATTCCGGGTCTGTTAATTCTGGATAATATTGATATTGATTTGTTTCTTTTACATTTTTTATCTCAGTTTTATCTCTATATAATTCTAAATATTTTTTTATTAAATCTATATGAGCTTCACATTTATATCTATCTAATTTTTCTTTTGCATCATTTATTTCCTTTTCGGTTTTATCTTGTTCTGATATTAATTTATCTATTATTTCAAAATTTTCTTCTTCCTCTTTTAATTTTTTATTTTTTATCTTTTTAATTATTTCATTTATATCTTTTTCATAATAATTTATAAATTTACTTCTATTAAATTTTACTTCTTCAATATCTATTTCTATTTCTTCATCTATTTCCATTATTATATTTATTATATTTTTATAATAAAAATAATATTAATTACATATTATAGCAAATTTCCATTAATTATATAGGAATGAACCTTTATTATTACCTCCTTTTTCTCTGTTTCATAATCTCTTATCTTTCCTATACAACTACTTAAATCCATAAATTGTATCTTACTTACCTCTGAGTATTGTTCTGACCTATTTTCATCTACTTCGGTATTATCTATTTCTCCGGTGTATTCTGCTAAAAAATATTTATTTCTATATACTACATTATCATAACTTTTATACTCTTCTATAAAACTTACCTTCTCCTCATTTAAAAATACTTTATCTAATTTTATTCCTGTTTCCTCCGAAAATTCTCTTAATGCTGTTTGCACATCTCCTTCTTTACTTTTTCTTCTTCCCTTTGGAAACCCCCACTCTTGCTCAACATATTTATGATTACCATCTACCTTATTTTTTATAAAATAATCAAGTGATACTCTCTTATCATTTATTAAATAACCATCTTTTAACTTTTGAAACTTTTCATTTGATATATTATATTCATATAATGTTCTTTCACTTACCTTTTTATATTTCTCATCATACCATAAATATTCCCACATTTCCTTGAAATCACCTCTCTTTATTAAATCTTTCTCTTTATCTGTTAATACATTAAATAATTTCTGAATATACTCCTCATCACTAAATGCATATTTTCCTCTTATTATTTGCACATAACCTATTGTATTTCTTCTTCTTATCATTGCATATTTTATATTTGTTGGACTTATTCTTTTATACACTATCATTCCTAAACTTATTACTGGTTCGGGACATTCTTTTGTTGTATGTTTAAACCTTCCACAGTTATTACAATATTTTACATTTGGAATATACTTTCTTGTATTAAACATTTTATATAACTAATTATAGATTATATTAATTATGTTTAAATAAATATTTTTAATTTTATTTTTATATGTATTAATATTATAACAATAATGGAACCTAAAATTTGGGGACCTTCCACTTGGATTTTTCTACATTTATTAAGTATGGCTTATCCTGATAAACCTAATCCAGAAGATATTAAAGCTCATCTAACCTTTTTATTCGCTCTTGCTAAAGTATTACCATGTGATATTTGTAAAGATGAATTTACAAAACAACTTAATTCCAATATTATCCAAGAGGTTCTATCTTCTAAAGAAACTTATATGAAATTTTTATTTAATGTTCATAATGATGTTAATAAACGTAATAAAAAACCTGTATTAACTTATAATGAATTTATTGATTTATATAAATCTATAATGGACTCTAATTCATTTAGTCCTATTGATATTAAACGTCAATCTAATATTTATAAATATTTATTAATTGCTGTTGTTGTATCATTCGCATCTTTTATTATTTATAAATCAAGACAATCTTTATAATTACTAATAAAATAAAAATAAATATTTTATTAATTATTATCTAAATGAAATAATCTTTATCACGATTTATTATTTTTAATAATACTTTATTTATATCTTTATCATTAAAATCAATCTCATCATTTATATTACCAGAATCACAATCTATCTTAGAATCATAATCAGTATTAACTTGAACTGAATTATTAATTGTTTTTATTTCATTTTCTAATTTTATATTTTTTAGTTGTAATTCATTATATTCGAGTTTAGCTTTTTCATATGCTATTTTTAAATTCAAATCATTTATAGATTCTTTAATTTTATCATTTTGATTAAAAATATTAATCGAATTTGAATTTTCTATTGGTTCATCATCAATATTAATATCATTGGTATCTGTAGTTTCAGATGATTGTAATTCTTTACACTTTTTCTGATGTAGATACTTTGAAATTCGATTCTTAAATTTTTTATTACAACAAATACATGTGTATTTATATAAATTATAATATTCTTCTAATAATTTTATTACAGATATATTTGTATATATTGGTTCGCATATATTTTTTCTTTTATAATGTTTTATCAATGTAGTATTTCTTGTTGTAATAAATCCGCATCTTTTACATGTATAACAACTATTCATATTATTATTAAATAATATACCTTGTAATCCAAAAAATTTTATCAAATTTCTATAAATTATTTTATTATCTTATTTATAATGAATAAAAATATTTATAATTATTATTTACTGGTCAAACCATAACTTTTTTAAAATTAGCTACTTTGACATTTTTGGCAATTTATAAGTTAATCCATTTTGATAACAAAAACATTTCCAGGAAAGTTTATTACTGTTTTATTTTCGCAGGGACAGTAATTTTTTAGTCATATTAATGAATAAATTAGTCGTGACGACTAATTCTTTACTGTTTTTGCAAATTAGGAAAGTAATATTTTTTTTATTTTATTATCCTGAATTATTTTATAAATTTTTGTATGACAATTGCTGAATGATTATAATTTCTATGATAATTGCTTAGAGTAATTAATTAATAATTTCTATGACAATTGCTGAATGATTATAATTTCTATGATAATTGCTTAGAGTAATTAATTAATAATTTCTATGACAATTGCTGAATGATTATAATTTCTATGATAATTGCT
>JACCEA011295239.1_pt1 | contig 33636 bp, 39 predicted proteins | sample 7449851 | NCBI WGS metagenome assembly JACCEA01 (sample SAMN15323453, study PRJNA562643) | freshwater metagenome | isolation source: river surface water | place: USA:Blue River Watershed | collected 2017-08-18 | reverse complement strand
GACACCATGACCGTAACGGCAAACCCTGTTGGAATGGCTCCGCTACAAATAATTTCAAGCAAATTCAATTGGAATACGTTGCGGGTACACCATGCGGCAACAAGAGTAAATCGCTTTTCCAAAGTAGCTGTCTTAAGAGAGATTTGAAGCCAAAGCTGATCCTCGTGCCAAGGACAACAGGGCAGAAGGATGCAAGTGAATTGATGGGTGACTTGTTAGAGGCAGCTGAGTCTGTTGAATCAGAGGTGTTGAATTTCACTCACTATGGGTACATACAAGAAAAACTTCCAGCAGTAGAAGTTGAAAGTGTTTTCAAAAAGCTTTCAGAGGTAACCCAGAAATCTTCAATACGTGTCGTTATTTGGGATATCGACTCTAGGTATTTGACAGATGTGAAAAATCTATATCAACGCTATTTCGGACGAGCAACTGGCGACATTAAGGTGGCTCAGTGAAAGCTCCGATGCTCCTGGTACTAGGCATCGCCTTCATCTTTGGTGCTTTAACCTCATCTATTGGAGGTTGGTGGCACCCTTACGCGACAGTCCTAATTAAAAACGTTGATCAACGGTCTGTCACCAAAATTGAGGTGAATTTTCAAAACACAGAAGGAAAAGGTGTCATGGACCTGTACCTGAACGAGCCTTTGAAGTCTGGGCAACAAGTTGATTTTCATTTTTATGTTGAGAGTGAGGGAGCCGTTTCAATTAAAGCTCATTTCGCGGACTCCGAAACTGTTGAGGGCATCGCTGGATACGTTGAGCTAGGAGATAAAAAGTCAGTAGAAATTCACAACGATGGAATTAGATTGACCAGGAGAAATTGATGTGGTTTACATGGTTGTTGATTTTTCTAATTTTTTTCTTCATGTTTGTTCACGATGCGGAAGAGAAAATTGCGTGGTTTTTTGGATTTTTGATCTCGGTTGTTAAGTTCATTCTGATTTTTTGGTTGTCAGTTTGGTTCTTTAGTGCCTTTACCAGCGAAAGAATTTTGATACTAATCATGGCGTTTTTCGGAGCTGTTTTACTCTATTCCGCTCTAAAAAGTGATGCATGATGCCGATGTGCTGACAGGCTACATCCAGTCTTTGTGCAGAGAAGCTGCTTCCACATCGCTGTAGAACGTACGTAAACTATTGATACTGTAATCGGGACTGAAAACATTGATGCCCGAGATGAGATTCGTCCTCTAGATTGCATCCAACATAGGTTAGCCAAATGCCAACAGCCGAAAACGATCGTGATTTTTTGCGAACCAGCAAGGAGTTCGTCTATGACCAATGGCGAAAGTTGCTATGTATTTTTGTTGTTGGAGATGACATAAGCACCAATCAGTTTGCTCTCAATGATGTCACGTCCGAAAAAATAAGAACAATTTTCAATAACGGATACAAGTTGGCGCTGCTACAGACCAAATCATCGCTGATGAAGGAATTGTCTGATTGCTCAGACCCTATTCAATCAAAAATGATCAAAGGACTGATTTGTGAAATCGACGACCGACTAGAGACGTCTAGATGTCTTGCTACTTACAAGAACAGTCACGATGTAACGCTTTATGAAAGTGCGCTCAAGCGAGAAGACGAATTCTCTAGATACGAGAGCGAAGATGTTACAAGATGGACAAATAGGCAGATGTGAGATTTTCTAGAGGCGCAGACTTCACCAAGCCATTGGAGCAGTCCTAGGAAATGACTCTCGCTGTTTTGCTGGATAGTCTTCATCTTCCCAGACGGTGACATGTGTAGTGCTGTCTGACTTGTGACGAAAGCCTTGCCAAATGACTGGCCCGTGTGTTCCATCTGGCTGCAGTTCTCTAATCGGAGCGCTCATCAGCCAAGGTGCGGGCATCTTCGCAATATGTGGAGCGTAGTAATCCAACCACTCGTTGCCATCATGTGCCTCTAGTCCAAGATGCTTTAAGTTTTCAATGTCGTAGTCAGTGCCGCCCATGTCTTCGATAGCGATCAGGTAGTCATCAGAATGAAGACGTGCGAGCATTAGTCGTGCGACTTTCTGTCGATCATGGTCGTTCTCCGCGATAGCCTTGTCTAACGCCTTGAGTACAGCACTGCGGTTCACGACGATGAATTGATGGACGCAACCAACTGGCATAGGTGTCACCTCATGTGTCTGATGACTTTTTCGCACAATTGAACGAAGTCCTCGATAGACAAGTCGTTCTTAGCATCGTTTGTGCGCCAAGAGCAGATCAAGAAGTCTGTTGGTCCTCTGCGTTCTGACACGTGATCAACGGATGGAAGCAGCGCAAACTCACTCTTGTACCTGCTGCCATGCTCTTTTGCTTTGTCATTGTCCCAGGTACTGAGCAGTGACCAATCGAGTGCTTCACCTGTATATGCGTCATTGCCGTTGCTACGGATTACGGCCTCATGGATCAAGACCTTGTACATCGCCGTGGTTATGTCTGGGCGGTGCTTTTTGTCCCTTTTGACATGAGCTATCGCCTTAGCGCCTAACCAACGGGTGTACTTTTCTTGTGGCACAACACCAATTAGAAACTTTGGGAGGGGATATTTTCTTGACATTTTTTAGGCTCAGTTATGCGACCTTGTGCTGTTGAGGTAGAGCATATAGATGAAAGGCCAAAAGTTTTCTATGTTGCATGCATGTCCTCCAAATTTTTCAGTCGAACATGCTTCCACATTTGCTTCCACACCCCTGTAGGACGCGTGTAACCTTTTGATTTCATTGAGGTTTTATTTTTTGAAGCTGCTCATGGTCTGTTCAAGAAAGTTACTAAGGACTCGTTAGGTAGAGCGAAAATCACTAGTGAAAAAAAGATGTCAGCATTGTGCTCGTACCAGTGTCTACAAAAGTTCGGCTTAATGTGCCAACATCAATCTGTTACATGCCAAATTTTTCGCATGAAAGACTTTGAATTTAACTTCTATTTTTACTTCAAGCCTTTGTACTTGTAATGACCGCCCTATGGGCAGGGCGACGAGTTTTGCAGAGGCACATTTCGAAGTAGCCCTGTAGCGTTCAAATGCAGAACAGATAAAGGCAACTTCAACGAATGAAGCGGTACACAACAACACCCCCCGCATCAAGCGCCAATGATATGCACTTGTCAGCAACCACTGCTCTTGAAGGCAGCTTAGAGGCAGGCTTCTGGTAAGCTCTGGTTATGGTCGTACGCGAATACATCTGCAAAAACGGCTTTCCAAGTAACTACAATCTTAAGGTGTTTTGAACTTGCAATGCTATAGTGCAAAATATGAGTCTAAGTTGCGTCAACAGTGTTGATGACGAACAACACAAAAGTAAGTTAAGACTCGTAACAAACAACTGTGTTTTATCAACGCAAGATGACTTTCTTTCATGATATAAAGTTATTCGAATCTTTTATCACTTAGGTTGTTTTCTATCCCGAGCGCGCCTAGCATATTCGGCGGCTGCTTTGGACATCTTTATTGCATGAGCTGCTGATTCTGTTGCCATTTGAGTCGCATATGCTGCTGTAGCTGAGGCTTGAGTACAAGCATCCTCTGCATGCTGAGCAAGCGAAATAGCAGCAGCTGCTGCTGCAGCAGCAGCAGCTGCTGCTGCTTCCATCGCTGCTTCAGCTGAGTCATTAGCAGCCAATGCTGCATTTTCTGCCGCTGCCAAGATATCAGAGTTAGCGGCAATTTTTGCTGCTTCAGCACAAAGAGAAGCTGATGAAGCAGCTCTCTCTGCTGCTTTTGCTGCGCGTGTAGCCGCTTCAGATGACGTGAGCGTCAGTTTCTTGAGACTGATAAGATTATCTGTGTACTTCGCGTTTAATGACTGAAAATTTTCTTTCAGCAGGCGAACTTCATCTTGAAGCGAAGAAAGAGCAATCCTAAAGTCAGGCATTTCTGTATTCATAATTCACTGTAAAAGTATTTCTTTGAGCATGTTAGTCGATCAGTTTCATTTTTAACAATGCGATAGCACTCACAAGAAGATTTCAGGAGACCATTTCGATTTTTCAATGCGATAGTTCCACGCGTGTATTCAATGTCACCTCGAATTTGAAGCTCTAATGCAGCCTGAGTTACTCCTTCTCGCCTTACTCCCAAACTTTGAGCAATCAACTCATGAGTAAAGAATAAATTTTTGGATAAAGATCGATCAATATTTATAAGCAAAAACCTAGCGAGTTGTTGAGTGATCGAGTGTCGGCGATTACAAACGGCAGTTTGTGCCGTGTAAAGCATTAAGTATTGAAGGTAACTTAAAATTTGCGTCCTAAAGGAAGAGGAGTACTTAAATTCACTGTTCACAAAACTAGAATCAACTCGGTATGCTAGCCCTTTGGACATTACAGAAGATTGTGATACTGTAGTCGAATTGCCAGAAATAATGAATGTACCCGTCATTCCTTCATTACCAACCTCTGCGAATTCAGCACTGTTACCATCTTCAAAATCATACTTAACAGATATGATGCAAGAAACCGGCAAATAAATGAATTTTTCTTCACGACCTGCTTTGTGTACTACAGAGTTAAGCTCCAAGTTTATAGATGATAAAGATTTTTCCCATCGATACCAGTCCTTGTCTTCTATGCCAGACAAAATATGATTACTTTGTTTTAAGATTAATAAGTTTTTATTTTTCATTTTGATTTCTCATGAGAGTAGCATAATTTAGTAACTCTCAGATTTGATGGCTCAAGTGTTGCAAAATGAAATAAGATCTCTTCGAAAGAGAGATTCAAAAAATCAATTGAATTAAAGTTCTCAAGAACAACATAGCATTGATATTGCGAATGTGGAGCCTTTGAACTGATTTGATTATCATAATTACGAGTTAGTAAAGCAAAGCTAAGTAGTGTATTTTGGGTGTCTGATTTCCATTCACTCCAAATACCTGCGAGTAAAAAGGACTGCCGATCTACATGCTCAATCCGTACGGTGTGTACTTGACCATCATGCCAAATGTAGCCGTGAAAATGGGATACAGATAAACAGCAAAATTGTGCCTTTAATAGTGCATTGCGAAAAACTGGCTTATTATTTATCGTATAGATACTTACAGTCGAGTGTTTATCGTATGAATTAGCATTATAAGCCCAGGATGGAATGAATCCTAATAATGCAACCTCGGAATGGTCATTATTTCTATTTTCAATAATCGGATAATGGCGTTTAATAAAATATAAATCATTAGATTGATTTGCGTTGTAAATGCGTGAATTATTTAAAGAATGAATATCAAGCTTGAATAATTCAGTTGGCATGAAGTAAAGAGACGATGTTAAATTTTCGGTACTTACTCTCTTTAGGCTATTTTTAAGTTCTATATCTTGCATCGCTGCATCTCAGACGTTAACTTTAAGTTTAAATCTTCTAGATCCTCTATCTTCTGAAGATATTTAATCAATATTGACATAGTAAAAATATCTAAATCAAAGTGATGTTTAATTTTTGCAGCTTCATATAAGGATTCCATACTAAAAGGAAGCGTAGTAAAACTTAGATTATTACCATCCATAAGCGGATGAAAAGTGTATTCTACAAGCTCTCTAATCTCTGATTCTTTGAGATTACAGTTAGATGCAATGATTTCGAACTCAATGTGACTCATTCCATGCATATTAATCTCCATTAGGTAATGTAAACATGTTTTGAATCTTCATTGTGTGCGGTAGCGAACATAGTGACAAATATTGTTCTAATGTATGCAAACGAACATAAATGGATTAAATTTTGATCAATAATGAAATTTTATGTCCACAAATGAATTCAAAAATAAAGCCAATGCAAGAAGATGACTCAGTTGTTGAGTTGCAAATTATAAAAATATTAAAAGATGTGCTTCATCTCCGGTGGGGACTAATCAATTTTGAAATCAGAGAAAAAAAGTTGCTTTTGACAGGAGTACTCGATAACCAGGAAGAAAAAAACGAATTGTTAAAAAAAATAAAGTTAGTCAAATATATCTCAAAAGTTGATAGTCGCTTAGAGGTAAAAAATAAAAAAAAATTATGAATGTAAATGTAGGGAATCGTACATACAAAACAAAAAATATAGATAAAGATATATTTAATTTTTATACGAAAGAAAAAATGTCAACATCGTTACGTAAGCCCCTCATTACAAATGAAGAAATGTCTGCATTAATGGAAGAGCAAGTATCTGACGAATTGCCTTTATCAATTAATAAAATTGAAAAAAATGGGTTAAAGGGAGTAGGTAATATATGTGCAGCAATAAATGAAGAATTCAATAACTTAGATATAGATCCTAGCAATAAAAAATCTAATATAGATTATGGAAGCAAAAATATCTTGAGCAAGTATAAAATAAAAATAGAAATGACAATAGAAAAAAATGAATTCAAAAAAATACTAAGTGGTCTCTTAAGCGGAAATCAGGATGAATTATTGATTGCTATCGATATTGTAAATCGGGATAATGAATTGAATAAACACAGAGTAGCGACAGAGATTGAAGTTAAAAAAATAAGTCAAGAAAAATATTTAAAAAAAGAATTAGGTGAGTTGGCAGCATGCAACTTAATAAATGATGTATTTAATTCTGGTTCAATCCGAGAAAATAAAAAAATTATAATTACTAGGGATTTGTTAATTAAGTTTCTTACGTTGCGTGAAATTTCTATTCTTCAACTTAATCTTCGCGGTAGCTCATGCAGAGAGATAGCAAATACCTTTACAATTGCTGAAACGAAGGTCAAAAAACAATTAAGAAATATATATAACAAAATTAGTGTCGTAGAATGATTTAAATTAATTAATTAATTAATTATCTTCTTGATTTTGAATTGGAAAAAAATATATATGGTTAATAATGAAAAAACCTTTAAAAGAAAATACTGAAGTGAATGTATTATTATTATCAATGCCAAACTTGGAATTACTTCGTAGTTACGGGGTAATTTCTACAATAATATCTTTAGAAACTCTCTCTAACCTACGTGATGCAAGGAGTATTTTTCGTATATGTCAGATAAATTATTATTATAATATGGCTCAGTTTGAAAATCAAATTAATTACATTAATAGCTTTGTTAAGTTAAATATTAATAATAAAATAGATGATTAAATTAGATTGACATTTGTATGTATTTGAAATTAGTTGCTATTTTTGTTCATAATTGAGTAGCATTCGCAACTATTTTTTATTAAAGACTCTCTGTCTATTATTGTTATATTGCCTCTGACATAAGAAATTATTCCTTTTGTCTCAAGCCGTTTAGCAGCTTCACTAATACCTTCTCTTCGAACTCCAATTGAGCGTGAAATCATTTCATGGGTTAACGATAAACTATTTCCTGCAACACGATCAAGTTGATTTAGAAGTGTGCGACATAACTGCTGGTCGATAGTATGTCGGCGATTGCACACGGCAATTTGAGATATGTTTACGATCAATGTTTTCAAATATTGTAATACGATTGATCTAAATGAGCTCGATACAGTAAATTCATTTAACATCCATGAAGTAGGTATTCTATAGGCTATTCCTTTAGAAAGAACTATAGCCTTTGTTGATGTGGACGCGCTACCCATGAAAATCGTCACGCCAGCCATGCCTTCATTTCCTATTTGGTCAAATTCTGCTGATTTGCCGTCTTCGAAATCAAATTGTTGAGAAATAATTCCACTCAATGGAAAATATACATGTTTTATATCTTTTTCTGCTTCAAAAAGAATATGCCCATTTTTAAGTTGTACAACTTCAATTTGTTCCTTCCATCTTTCCCAATCTATTGTTGTGAGTTCAGCTGTAAGTCTATTCCCTTGTTTAATTAAAACAGTATTAATTGCATGCATTGATCTATTCCGAAATTTATCATTTCGAAATTTATTCAATTTTCACGAATTGTTCAGTGCGCTATACCACATATGAGTTAATAAAAAAAGTAGTTGCATTCATGAAATGAATAAAAGATAATTTTATTGAATTAAGCTTGAGGGCGATACGATGCCATATCCTGGTCCTGAACCACCAGAGTAAGTTGCTTCACAGTTGGTGCTCATTTGAACTTCAATAAACTTAGAATTTCCACCAACTGACCTGAGGATACGTATGCAAGCAAATGCTGTAATTGGAGTGTGTGTGTGCCCAGTGACATTGTTTGCAATTGGTATGGATACATATTCGCATGATTTATCTCCACTAGCACTACATGAATTGACGTCGTCATAATTTGAGTTTTTCACACCAGATTGAACCCAAATTAAATCCCCTATACTTAAAGATGAGGGATTTCTCATTGTAATTAGATTCTTAATGTAGGAGGCACTATTGTTATCAAAATCTAATGAAGACCATTGACCTGCAGGACAAGATGTAGCAATAGTACTGCCCAACTGAAAGATTTTGAATTGATTAGTAATTGGATCGATTTGAGGTCCAGGTGGAATTGATTTAAAATTCCAGTATTGATCAAACATGCATTGACTCATTACTATTGGAAATAGAACTCCAGCATCAATCGTACCAGGACTCACTCTACCTGCTGTTGAGGAAGTAGTTAATTCAGAAGAATGTATTCCTAAGAATCTTGCAAAGTACAAACCTACTTTGCCTGAATTTGTTTGATCACTTTTTGAAACGACGACTTTTATCGCTGGTATGTCATATATAGTTGGAGTCATAGGTAGTGATTGTAAAATCCCATTTCTTATATTTAAATTAATATAGCCTGCAGTAACGCTCGCGTCGCTTAAATAACTGCCTGCAGCCCTGTTTAAAGAGATTGCATCTTCTGCTTTATGTATTGCAGTATCCCAGTTTGGTTCCCCATCCAAATAGAGGTAGTTAGCACCTGCTAAAGCGGCAGCATCTGATGCATTTTGTAGTTCATTTTTAACAGTAAGTAAATATGCAATATCTACTGCTAAGGCTGCTAAGCTGAGTAAGATGGGCAAAATTAAGACAAAGAGAATTGCTGCAACTCCATCCTGTGTTTTTTTTGCTAACATAATTTATTACTCATTAATCATTGTTGTTGTAGCGCTCATGTTAATTGGAACATTAAATGCGCTAAGCAGCGGTCCAAAACCAAATCCAGAATAACTGTAATTAACAGTCACACTTATGGGATTGGGAAATACTGCAGGTGTTGATTGAATTACGATAACAGTTGGTGCTGTGCTTGTTCCAAATGATATTAAGGCCCCATTTGTGTAATTAAGCACTATATTTTGAATTTCTAATGAAGTAAGTTTAGGGTTCTTTAATACGATGCCAGCTCTGGCTCCTTCTCGACTTGCACTAATCAATACAGATTTATCGTAGAGTGCGATGCTCAATTCGATCATTCCACACATTAATAGAACAAACACTGGAAGGATAAGTGCAAACTCCACAGAAGATGTTCCATTTTGACTGGAGTCATTTTTGAAAGTTAGATGTTTCATAGCTCAACAATCTATCATTTCGCTGTCTATTTTTATGTTCGATTACACACATTAAGTGAATTGCGCGCTATGTTCCATTTCGTACATACGCCTTGTAAGAATTCAATTAACTTATGTACATGGCATTCAAAAAAGTCATTTTTTATGAAGCCATTGCAAAGCGATATGTACTATTTCAGTGTTTGAATATGAGATTTGCCTATCTAGCTTCAAGTTTTAAAACCAACTTAACAGGAATCGTATGGAACTAATTAAATTTCTAAAAAAATTCATCAATGATGAATCAGGTGTCTCTGCACTCGAATATGGATTACTTGCGGCACTAGTAGCGCTTGCTCTTGTTGTTGGTGCAACAACGCTCGGAAAGGACTTAAGTGATTTTTTTGCAGCTGTAGGTGCAAAACTACTCACATACAAACCATAAATTTGAATTAAAAACTTTGATAGGAACATCATGGTATTAACTTACTGGAGCGTAGTTAAGTTGATATCACTTCTGAGTATGTTAATCATAGCTGCTTGGCAAGATGTGCGATTTCGACTCATATCCAACCGTATAGTCATTATTGGTGCAATTAGTGGTTTGCTACTATCTTCTTTTCCAGAGGGTCAGGGAGTAGTTTCTGCTGTTAAAGCATCACTTACGATGTTCCTGTCTTTTTTTGTTTTGTATCTCGTTGGTTGGCTAGGAGCTGGTGACGTTAAATTATCTGGAGCGATTGGACTTTATTTTTCTGAAGAAGAGACAATCGGATTAAGTCTTTTAATAATGATTTTTGGAGGGGCCTTTTGTCTAATATGGTCGCTCTTTATGTCGAAATCAGTCCAGCCAACAAAATACAATACATCTATTGAATATAAGAATAAGATCGAAATGAATATTCCATATGCATTATGTATTTGCTTTGGAGTTTTATTTTATCTTCTTATGAAACTCATAATACAGACTAAAAATCCATGAATAGATATAGAACCTTCGTAGCATTGGTATTTTCGTTAGTAACTGGTTGTATAGCAGCTGGTGTATTTTTTGTTTGGGCAACACAAAAAACCGAGATTGATTTTAAAAGTGTAGTTGTTGCTACACAAGATATACCTGCTGGTACTAAGCTCACTGAAACCATGGTTAAAAAAACCCAATGGCCAAAAGCTGCCGTATTCAAAGATCCACTTTCTTCTTTGGATGAAACTATTGATCGTGTTGTCAATATTACGGTGCTACAAGGTGAGCCTCTGTTGAAATCCAAACTTGCTCCGCATGGAGAAAAGGGAGGTTTATCTGCTCAACTTCAAAGTGGTAAGCGAGCCGTTGCTGTCAAAGTTAATGAAATTGTAGGTGTTGCTGGTTTTGCCTTGCCTGGAAATTTTGTAGATGTAATGGTGAATACACAAGACGCTCAGAGTAATCTGATTTCTAAAATTGTGCTTGAAAGGATTCAAGTATTAGCTGTTGCGCAAGATTTATCTTCTGCAGAATATAAACCCAAAATTGTAAATGCAGTTACTTTAGAAGTTACTCCTGCTCAAGCTGAGGCGATTGACTTAGCACGCAGCATTGGGACGCTTTCCCTTGTTCTTCGAAATCAGCGAGATACCGAAACTGTTGTAACAAATGGAGCGAGAAAAATCGATCTTCTTGGTACGAAATTAAATATAAACAGCGTTAATTTACAGGGCTTATCTGCTTCAGCTGCACAACCAAAATTAGCAAATGATAAGGTTAATTCTGAAAATAAAACATTAGTAATTCGCGGATTAGCCGTAACAAAGGAATGAAATGTATATTGATATGTTAAAGAAAGATATATATGCTGCGTAAGTGTAATATTAAATTAACGGTTTGCATAGTAACACTATGCTTTTCATTATTTATTCCTTATGGGAATTTACTTGCCTTGGAATCAAACAATTCAAATGTTTTTGAATTGATTACTGGTAAGTCAAAAATTTTTAAAGTTAATGAGAATATTTCACGCCTTTCAATTGGTAGCCCTGAAATAGCCGACGTTATCCTGATAAATTCAAAAGAAGTTTACTTGTTAGGCAAAAAGCAAGGAACAACTAATTTAATTTTATGGTCTACACGCGGTGAAGCAGTGATGTATGAAGTACAAGTAGGCATGGATCTTATTTCACTACATAACAAAATAAAAAAATTAATGCCTGAAGTTGATGAAATTGGAATTGATGCAGTATTTGAAAATATTGTTTTGACAGGAAAAGTTAGTGATGCCGTAAAGGCTAATAGATTAGTTACTTTAAGTGAAGCTTTTTCTGGAGGAAAAAAAATAATTAATTTGTTGCGAATTGAGGGATCACAACAAGTAATGTTGGAAGTAAAAGTAGCAGAAGTATCTAAAACATTGTTGGAGGATTTAGGTGTGGATATGAACCTAAGTAGAACTGTAGGAGGAACATCCATCAATGTTTTATCACAATTATTGTCTGGAGGAACTAGTTCTGTTAGCTTTACTAGACCCAATGGAGCAACCAACGTAACTATTACTGCTGAAATGAAAAAGAGTTTAGTGAAAATCTTGGCTGAGCCAACAATAACAGCAGTATCTGGACAAGAAGGTTCTTTTTTAGCGGGAGGTAAAATTTTTATACCTGTACCGCAGTCTAGTTCAACAGGTGTAACAGCTATCACGCTTGAAGAAAAAGAATTTGGTGTGGGGATTCGGTTTTTACCAACAGTTTTAGAGAATGGACTAATTAATCTGCGTGTAACTCCTGAGGTTTCTGAGTTATCCCAAACAGGCACTACACTTTCAAGTCAATCTGGTCAATCTAGTCTTCTTCCCTCAATAACTACTAGAAGAGCCTCTACCACAGTTCAATTAAGAACTGGTGAGAGTTTTGCAATTGGTGGATTGATAAAAAATAACGTATCTGAGTCGATAAAGGCAGTGCCATTTTTAGGTGAAATTCCTATTCTTGGAGCATTGTTCAGGAGTACGTCATTCCAGGCTGAGCGTTCAGAACTTCTCTTTGTAGTTACTCCAAGGCTTGCCCAGCCAGTAAATTCGGTAATAGGTTTGCCAACTGATTCATTTATTCCACCTACTCGTCAGGATCGGATGTTAAACGGTAGTTTAGAAGGCAAGCCTGATGATGCTACTTTTGAATATTATAAAAAGAAACCTTCTAACAAAGTGTTAGAACAACAGCCTTAATTTTTACTAATGGAATATTTATGTATCCTAATTTTTCTAACAAATCGACATTTATTGTAATTTATCTATTTTGCATTGTATTAAGTGGATGTGCCAATAAACCTACGCTAAATGATCAGCTCTTTGGTACTGCGTACAGAGCTGCATTAATGGAGCAAGAGGCAGTAAATGAAGATTTTAATAATAGTCTGATTTCAAGAACAACTGATGGTAATGCTATGAAGTCTGCTGTCGATAGATATCAGAAAAGTTTTGAAACTATACCTTTGCCAATTAATATCTTTAATATTGGCGTAGGAACATCTTCATCAACCTCAACATTACGCTAGGAATATGGTGATGATAGGTAAAATTAAATTATTCACACAGTCTTTGCGTTCGCAGGTTAATGATTTTTGTTTGCGCCATGGAATTACGATAGATGAAGGTCTTGAAGAAACCAACGAAATAGACTTATTCTTTATTGAAATAAGAGAAAAATTCCAAGATATTGATCTCAAGATGTTGAATCAAATTATTAATAATCATTCATCGGCAATGGTGTTTCTGTTCACTTCTGAATTTTCACAAACTGTGCTAATTCAGGCAATGCGTGTTGGTGTTCGTGAGGTATTGCATGTTGACTCAACAGCTACGGAGTTGGATCAGGCTCTGGAACGAGGTTTTTTAAAAGAAAATCATCAGGTAACAAAACAAAAAAAAATTTCACGTGAAAAGCAAGTTGTTTCCTTTCTTCCTTGCAAAGGAGGTAATGGCGCAACACTTCTTGCATGTAATTTAGGATATTACTTAGCAAAAGATGCCGAACAAGAATTTTCCTTCATTGATTTAGATCTTCATTCTGGAGATGCCACATTTTATCTTTGTAATGATTTGCAAAAAAATAGTCTTTCAGATTTAACTAATCAAATTGAACGGCTTGACAGCTTTCTTTTAAAAAGCTCCCTACATACGGTTTTACCAAACTTCAATTTGCTTGCTGCCCCACTAAATGCGGAACATGCATTAACCATGAAGCCAGATCATATTGACAAAGTTATTTCATTGGCGCGAGATAATTTCGAATTAGTTTTGATTGATCTTAATTCAGCTTTAAATGCAATTACTCTTAAAGTATTGGATCATTCCGATGTTGTTTGTATTGTTATGGATTTTTCAATAATGCAGCTACGAGATGCAAAAAGACTTTTAATGCTTTTAATAAGTTTAGGATACTCGAAAGATAAATTTCGATTCATTGGAATTGAACACGCAAATTTTGGAGAAGTCACTCATAAGAAGATTGAAGAGAGCTTAGGCATGCCTTTATATTTAATAATTCCTGGCGCAGCTAAAGCAGCTGCTGAAGCTTGTAATCAAGGTCTACCTCTTTCAGAAATAAGTGGTGGACATGTGATCATGAATTCAATACAAAAATTGGCGGATATGATTTTTAATATCTCACCTCAAAAAAATAATCGTTGGCTGGCTAGTTGGTTTTAAGTTAAATAATCATTAGGGGTTTAAATTGAACTCATCTAACCATCTTCGTGAAAAAGTTGTTGATACTTTTAATGATACACCAAAATCCGTGCGCAATGTACTTCCATTAGCAAACTCAAATAATCAGTTTGAGCGGCTTAAGTCGCAAATACATCGAGAAATTTTGAATGAAATGGATTTACGAAAGATGGAGGTGATGAGTCCAGATAAAATACGAATTGAGTTACGTTCACTTACAGAAGGATTGATTGCTTCAAAACAATTGGCACTTAACCAAACTGAAATGCGACAACTAGTAGATGGCATTCAGAATGAAATGTTAGGCCTAGGCCCAATCGAACCTCTTCTGATTGATCCTTCAATCTCTGATATTTTAGTTAATGGCCCTTATCAGGTATATGTTGAGCGTTTAGGTCAAATAGAAAGTTCTGAGATAGTATTTGAAGATTCATCGCATTTAATGCGTGTGATTGAACGCATTGTTTCTAGAGTTGGTCGTCGTATTGATGAAATGAGTCCAATGGTTGACGCTAGATTACCAGATGGTTCTAGAGTTAATGCAGTAATTCCACCATTAGCAATTGATGGGCCACAACTTTCAATAAGGAGATTTTCTGTAGCGCCTTTCACAATGCCAGATCTTTTAGAGCTTTCGAGTCTTACTCCAGAAATGGCTGACTTGATAGCAGGTATTGTGAAGGCAAAAGTAAATTTAATGGTATCAGGGGGTACAGGAAGCGGTAAAACTACATTGTTAAATGTGATTTCTGCAAACATTCCCCATAATGAAAGAATTGTAACGATTGAAGATGCAGCCGAACTCAAACTTCAACAGAGGCATGTAGTTCGTATGGAGGCGCGACCGCCAAATATAGAGGGAAAGGGTGAAGTTACCCCTCGAGCGTTATTAAGAAATAGTCTCAGAATGCGTCCTGATCGAATAATTATGGGAGAGGTAAGGGGCGGTGAAGTCCTAGACATGTTACAAGCAATGAACACTGGCCATGAGGGATCCATGACAACCATTCATGCAAACTCACCTCGTGATGCAATGACTCGCTTAGAGCACATGATTGGTATGGCAGGAAGTAGAGCAGATGTAAAAACTATGCGCCAACAAATAGCTTCGGCTCTCTCAGTAATTATTCAAATTTCTCGACTCTCGGACGGCAAAAGAAAAATTACTAGTATTCAGGAAATCACCGGTGTTGAGGTTGATGTTATTAGTATGCAAGAAATATTTAAATTCGAACAAACTGGTGTAGAGGCTGATGGTTCAGTATCAGGAAGATTTGTAGTTACAGGTATACGACCTAAGCTTCTAGAGCGTTTAAAATCAAGAGGCGTATCATTCAGCACTAATTTTTTTATGCCTAATTAATAGGTACATCAAAGGTTGTAATGATTTATCTATTTATAAGTTTGATATTTACATCAGTGTTGTGTTTAGTGTGGGCATTACTATTTGCGTGGAATGATTTTCTAAGCTCTAAAGTAGTAAAAAAAGAATATAGATATAATGCAATAACAGAAATGGGAAAAATACATTCAAATGATGCTGTCTCTTATAAAAGAGTTTTGAGTATAAACAAATTTATATCAAATTATTTTAAAAACATAAAGCCAATTTTAGTATTGGATAAAATAATTGTACAGGCAGGATTTTCTTTACGTGTTGATCAATTTTTACTCCTGGTGGTTTTAGCTGTTGTAACTGTGACAGGTTTGGGTTACTACTTTTCTTTGAAAATTTATATAATCGCATTAATTATATTGGCAACTATTATTTTATTTATATCGTACATACTTTTGAAACGTAATAAAAGAAGAGATTTGATCGATGCTCAATTGCCTGAGGCCTTAGATCTGATTTCTCAAGCAATGCAGGCTGGTCATGCATTAAGTAGTGCTATTTTATTGGCATCAAATGAGACTTCTGAGCCAATTGCTACGGAGCTAAGATGTGTATTTGATGAGATCAATTATGGTATATCTACTCGACAATCAATAGTTTCATTATCTGAACGAGTTGACAGCGATTATATTCGATTATTTGTTGCATCTGTGTTGATTCAAATAGATACAGGTGGAAACATGGCTGAGATGTTAAAAAATACTTCATTCCTTATTCGAGATCGAAGTAAATTTAAATCAGTGACAAGAGTTTTAACTGCAGAAGCTAGAATTTCTGCACTGATACTTGGACTACTTCCATTTGTAGTCATTGGGCTGATGCAATTTATTAATCCAGGATTTATATCGGTGTTATGGTATGACCCATTAGGGATAAATTTACTAATTTCATCAATGGTACTTATGTTATTTGGTGCCTTTTGGATTTGGCGCCTAGTTAATTTTGATTATTGAATATAAATCTGCCTACAGAAAAAATGTTGTATATTATAATTTTCATTGTATTTATAATAGTATCTATTTTATTCTATTATTTGATAGGTAGAATTTTTGATATATCTGGAAGCGATCGAATTCGCTATATAGAAAAATCTAAAATAAAAAACAAACCTGAATGGTTGTTGAAACTATCAAAATTCTTGGTGATCGTACTTAACATCTTGAGCCCGTTGGCAGCAGACAAAAATAAAGGTTCAACTGATCTTGTTGCGCCATTAAAAATTAAGTTAATGCAGGCTGGCTTGGTAAATAATACTCATACTGTTTGGTTGTATCTGGGTATCAAAGTTCTGTTATCACTTATATTTATCATTATTGGATTGGCAGCCATTTCTTTATACAATAATAATACATCTTTTCCAGTAATATCATTGGTGTTAATTATATTTTTTTGTGCTGGTTTATATTTTCCTGATTTATTATTGATGCGATTAACGCGTCGCAGGCAAAAAGTAATTTTTAATTCGTTTCCAGATGTATTAGACTTGATGCGTATGTGTGTTCAGTCTGGACTCGGCCTTGATCAAAGTTTAGATAGAGTAGGTAAAGAAATTTGGTTGACATGCCCTCCCCTTTCTAAAGAAATCGAATTAACTGGACTAGAACTACGCGCAGGAGTTTCGCGCGCAGATTCACTGAGAAATTTATCATTACGTATAGGCTTGGTTGACGTCGAATCCTTTGTTATAACTCTTATTCAGTCTGATCGTTTCGGAAATAGTGTGGCTGAGGCATTAACAATATATGCTGATTCCTTAAGAAGCAAGAGAAGAATCTCTGCTGAAGAGCAGGCTGCAAAGTTATCAATAAAGCTGATGATCCCACTAATTTTTTGTATCTTTCCTGCACTTTTAGTCGTGCTACTAGGACCTGCTATTGTGCATATTCATAACAGTTTAATTCCAATTCTTGGTGGTTAGCCTTTAATTTCATTATTAAAAATAATTTTAATATGTCTCATACTTAATTTTGAAAATAAATCTCAACTATCATAAAATCATTTAGTACTGTGGTTAAATAAACACCATTAATTTTTTATGAAGCTCAATTTATGAATCCGAACATCATTCTTGGAAAAAGACTGCGTGCCTGTAGGCAACAAGCGTGCCTTAGTCAATTTGAAGTAGGTACAGGTATCGGTTTGGGGAGCAAAGTGGCTAGATCACGAATCTCTCGCTATGAGTCTGGAGTTCATGCTCCATCACTGGAAACAGCATATTCATTGGCAAATTTTTATAATGTTCCTATTTCGTATCTTTATTGTGATGATGATATTTTGGCAGATATAATTAAATATGTCTCTCGCCTACCAGTTCATACTCTTACTAGCTTACTTGAGCAGCTTGAAAGCAACCAATCGTGAGAATAGTCGGTACAGATTGATTATATATTAAGTTTCGTAATTTATTTGTAATTTTATGATTTCCTAATTTTACTGGCTTTCTAAGTATATAAATACTATAAATTTAATTATTAATTGGCGGCTAACATATTCTATTTACTTCATTTAAATTTTAAAATTATTATGCTTTAAATACTTGTTAATAAGTATTTAAAATTTTATGTTCGATAGCGAACAAAGAATTTAATATTTCCTCTTTAAGATGCATGCAAGCTACTTTAGTAGCTTTGAAAAATTTCCACTATTTCCTCATATGGAGTACTTCATGAATGTCGACAAATCAACTGCCAAGACAATTTCAAATAGGTCGCTAGAAATAGCGAACCTCTACCATAATCAATCATTGAATCTTATAAATCTAGCATTGCATCAGAATAAGCTTGCCATTGAAGCATCACATCTTCGCGCCTCACAACTTTTGGAGGTTAAAGACACAAGTAAAGTTAATGAGCTAGTGTCAATTCATATGGTAAACCAAGTTAAAGATTATTTAAGGTTTGCCGTTGATGCATATAAACTCGGTTTTGATGCTCATATTGAAGCTGCGAAATTGTTCCAGGAGCAATTGGAGGATGGGTATTTAATAACAAACCATGCTCTCAACGAACACGCTCATTCAGGTAATCCTATCACTGCTATTGCAATGACAGTTGTAAAAACTGCTTTGGATGCGAGTCATACAGCTATGGAGACTGCAAAAATTGCAGCAAACAAAGCTGTATCATCTGCAAAGAATATATCTGTTCACTCAAAGTAGTAATTCTTTGTATAAAGAATAGAGTTGAAGCCTGTAACAAGAATGTATTATTATAATAATAAATTTATTGTTTATTATTAGACATTTCAGACGCAATCTTAGCTCTTAACTATACCCGTCATTTCGCACGCTTATTGTAGATTGTTTCTATTTGACGTTAGGAGTGACGGGTTGCATTAAGCGAAAAGATCTCGGTTCATAATCGTATGCTTTGCTGAATTGTCTATTTAATAAATGTCAGTGGTATATTTGTAGTTGCTAAAACTCTTTGTGCGACAGATCCTATTAAGAAATCGTTTACAATGGATCTGCCTTTTGAGCCCATTACAATCAAGTCATATTTGCCTGTATTTGACTCTTTTATTATTTCGTCAGTTATATGGCCTATTCTAATAATTACATTGTATGTAGAATTTAATCTTTTCAATGCATTGCATGATGATTTTATTTCCATTTCACTTTTTTCTCGTAAGTAGTCGGAGACTGTATCAAGTGAAAAGTGTTTTTTTAAATGTTTTAATCCTGTGTCGTCATGTACCGAAATTAGTGTAATTGAACCATTATCTGCAATTGAAGCTGCATACTTCACTGCTCTTAGTGCAGATGTAGATCCATCTGTTGGAACAAGAATTTTCATATATTTAATTTGTTGATTAAAGGTTTTGAATGGTAACTGATTATGCTAATTTATATGTACGGTCTTCAACATATGGATCATTATTTGTTTATTTCTATTATGAATCTGTTCTTTTCGCGTATACTATTTTTTAAAATTATCCACACATTTTCCCGCCTTAGTTATTTGATCAAGAATGTATGGAAATGAACTAGTCATTAATATTGTGTTTAATTAAATGTGCGAACAGTCCTAAAGTTCCACAGGCTAATGAAGCAAATAATGGTACTAAAGCTAATTGATCAAATTTAAGATATGTTGATATAAATGGAACGTATATTGCAGCTAATATAATAATAACAGTAATTATCGAAATTACAACTGCAGGCCAGTTGATAGGTCCCAAGAACGTTAATTTTAAATAGCCTTCCGATTTTGAAATAAAGACTAAGGATATGTTTGCAGTCATAAATGCAATAATCATCATTGAACGTGCGCTATCATCAGAGTAGTTATTTCCTAATATGTTTGCTGTTATTAAATAACACAATACAACTGATAAAAATACCCACATACCTTGCATTAAACTCTCTATAATGGCTTTTAAATTAAATAATGAGGTATTTACATTTCTTGGTGGAATTTGCATGCAAAATGGGTTTTCTGGTTCACTTTCGAATATCACTGAGCAGGCTGGATCAATTACCATCTCTAATAATGCAATATGAACTGGTAAAAAGAGTGGCGGGAGATAGAGTAACATCGGTATAAGTGCAAGTAAAGCAATCGGAATATGTATCGCAAAAATATAGGCCATGGATTTTTTCATATTGCTAAAAATTCGTCTGCCAACGCGTATGGCTCTGACTATCGATGCAAAATTATCATCTATTAAAACTAGGTCGGCTGCTTCTCTTGCAACATCTGTACCTCTCATGCCCATAGCAACACCGACATGTGCAGACAATAAAGCAGGAGCGTCATTAATACCATCGCCTGTCATTGTTACAATTTCTCCATTATGTTTTAGTGCTTCAATTATTCTTAATTTTTGAATTGGGGAGATACGTGCACAAATATTTACTGATTTTATTATCTCTCTTAGTTCTATATTTTTAATTTGATCTAGTTCATCTCCTGTAATTACTACATTGGCAGGCATCCCAGCTTGCTTAGCAATTGCTTGTGCTGTTGCGGGATAGTCGCCAGTAATCATGATTACCTTAATTCCTGCAGCTTTACATTCAGTCATTGCTTGTGGCACTTCATCCCTTATGGGGTCGGAAAGTCCAATAAGTCCATTCCATTTGAAGTGTATATTTTCTATTTTTTCAGGCCAGCTTCTTGTAGTAATATTTCCTTCAGCAACTGCTAGAACCCGCATTCCTTGAATTGCCAGTTCATTTATTGTTTCCGTCCAAAGCTTTAGATCACTACCAGATAGATTGCATAGTTTCATTATGGATTCTGGTGCACCTTTAGCAGCAGCTATAAATTGGCTTCCTTCATCATTTTGCCAAATTTGACACATTGCTTTTATTTCTGATGTTAGCGGATAGGATTTATATAGCTTTAATTCATTATAATTTGTTGCTGAATTTATATTACTAATATTTTTAACAAAGTTATGGAATGCAATTTCCATTTGGTCAGTTGGAATTTCCGCACTTGCTAATATAGAATTTTTAATAATATTGAAATATTCATTTGGAATCGATTTACTGTTTGTTGTAAGAACTACGTGGGGCTTTATTTCTTTATTTCTCATTATGGCAAGGGCTTGAACTGTCATTAAATTTTTGGTCAAAGTTCCTGTTTTGTCAGTGCATAAAATTGTTGTCGCACCTAAAGTCTCAATTGCATCAATTCGGCGAACAAGAACTCCTTCACCTGCTAGTCTTTGCGCTCCTAATGCTGGAAAAATCGCAAGTACAACAGGATATTCTTCAGGTAATATTGCCATGGCAAGTGCTATTCCTGCTAGGAGTGATTGGATCCATTCCCCGGTACGAATACCTAAGACAGTAATCATTCCGAGGCACAGAATGAGTCCAATAATGGCAATTATGTTGACTAGCTTTGAAGTTTGTTTATGAAGAGGGGTTTCTTCACTCTGTATGCTATTTAAGGAGTGACCAATTTTTCCAAATTTTGTATTCATTCCAACTGCTTCAACCTGGAATAATCCATGTCCACATATTACAAAAGTACCGGAATACAATCCAACTTTATGGTTACTTTTTGTTATTATTTTTTTTAAAACGGGTAGTGATTCGCCTGTCAAAAGTGATTCATCTACTTCTAGGTTACTTGATTCAATTAGTCGTCCATCTGCAGGTACACGATCACCTTCGGTTATTTTAATAATGTCATCACGGACAATATTTTTACTTGGCAACTTAATAAACTCCCCATCGCGAAGTGCCATCGTGAAAGGTTGATTTAAGTCCTTGAGTGCATTTATTGAGTTTTCTGATTTTCCTTCTTGATATAGAGTTAAAAACAAAATACTTAATACAAAAAATGAAAGCGTAATTCCATCTGTCAAATCTCCAATGCTGATGTATACGATAGAAGCTAGTATTAGTAGAGCAAACATTGGCTCTTTTAGCATTTTCTTTATTCTAGAAAATATGGAATTTCTCTTATACACACTTAAGGTGTTTAATCCTTCGTTTTTTAATCTAATTAGTGCGTCTGTAGATTTTAATCCTTTATACATTTGTTGCTTTTCGTAAAGTTGTTAATTTTTTACTATATTACAGATATTTTTAATTTATTCACAAGTTTTTTTCGTTTGTCCGTAATTGTTGCAATATTTTTTGCTCACTCATCTCATTGGACTTTTGGGGTAAATTTAATTGATTACTTTTATTGGGATCTGTAGTTGCTCATGTTTATCTTTTGTTGCTTTTCTAAATTTTTAGATTAGTAGTATTTTGCTTGATTACTTTGCTTTGTTTGTGCGCTATCGAACACATCACGTTGGTTGCTTTAAATATACTTAAGGATTGAGTCATGATCTAGTGGACTTCTGATTTTCCTTAATTCATTGGAGTTTTAATGTATAAAAAAATAATGGTTGCTACTGATGGAAGTGTTTTTTCTGAGAAATCAGTTGCAACTGCAATTGAATTGGCGTCAGTGTTAAAGTCTGATTTAATAGTCCTCAAGGTTGCTCACCGATATCTTCAAAGCTACTTTGAAGGTTCAGTCCTGCTGTCTCAAAATGATGTTTTAAAAATTGAAAATTATTGGGCTGAAGTTGCTAAAAATGATGTTGATTTAATTGTTAAAGCTGCTGAAGAAAAGGGCGTACCTGCTAAGGCTGTTGTAGTTAAATCAGAAGTTGTTTCTGACGCAATAATTTCAGCTGCTAAAAAATTTAATGTAGATTTGATTGTGATGGCCTCACATGGTCGAAATGGTATTAAACGATTACTTCTTGGGAGTGAGTCTCAACAAGTTCTTACACATACTGACATTAGCGTTCTAATTATTCATTTGTAAGTTCTGTTTTAATTATTTTATTTCTTCAATACATCCGCTTGCTTTTTTTAAATAAATTTTATCCATTACCTTAATGATTTATCTCTTCTATAAATTAGATTTAATTTTGAAATATACCTATGTTTCCCCATTAAATGAACAATTGAAGACTTATCGTTAGTTTCTCTGACTTATAAGTTTGTAAAGTTGTTCGCGAATTTCAATAAGTCATATTTACATTTCAGTTTGTTTGGGTTGTAAAAATCTTTCTTTGCAGCGGCTAAATGCCAAATTAGTGCTGTCAGTTCCCACCAATAGCAATTAAGTCCTCATTTACTTCTTTTTCTTTTTAAGAAGATTTTGAAATTTATTATTTGTTTGATTGACCCTGGTCCTAGATTTGATTCACTTTGATTATTCTTCTCAACAATTGCTTGTTTCCCCTTTACGTTCTTATTCTTTTTGTTTCAGATGCTTTTGCGTACGTTTTCGCACTTAAAAAAATTTGTTATGCATCTAGTCTGTTCCATGTTCAATTTTGGAGTAGTCAATGATTCAAAACTTATTGATCGATAGTGCTAGGAGGCACCTCATGCAGATTCAAGTTTCTTTGTGCTTGGAGTTGCCTGATGGTCGTCAAATAGTTGTTTCTGCTGGACATAAAAATATTCCTAAATTGATCCTAAAAAAATGGTCTTCACTTAGAGATTTAGTATGCGGTGAGATTGGTGTAATTGGTACTGATTTGGTGGAAGGTCACCTTCAATTTGATGGTTCTATGCGGCAGTTAATGGACATTGCTCAAAAACTTATTCCAAATGATCCACACCATTTAGATCGCGGATTGGTAGGCCAGTTCATTGAATCATGTTTGCATAAATGGAACAAACGCTTTCTTCATAACCGAGTGAAAGATTCGCAAAATATTCAATCGCATTATGATATTTCTGATCCTTTTTATGCTTTATGGTTAGATCCACTTCGAGTTTATTCATGTGCTTATTTTGCAAATGACTATATGACTTTAGCTCAGGCACAAGAAGCTAAGCTGGACTTAATCTGTCGAAAGCTAATGCTCAAACCAGGTGATCGATTCTTGGACATTGGAATGGGCTGGGGGGCGTTGCTTATCTGGGCGGCTGAACACTACGGAGTGAATGCAACTGGAATCACTTTATCTAAGAATCAGTATATGCATGTCTTTCAAAAAATTAATGAGAAAAAACTTTCGAACCGTATCCGAATTCATTTACTTGATTACAGGGATATGGATGAATCGGTTGCATATGACAAAGTTGCCTCTGTGGGCATGTTCGAGCATGTTGGCCGTGTGCATATGGACACCTATTTTTCTAAAATTTGGCGCTTGATGAAGCCTGGGGGTATGTTGCTTAATCATGGCATCACTTCAGGATGGATAGGTTGCCGGGAAGTTGGGCTAAGTATGGGGGAGTTCATTGAAAAATATATTTTTCCTGGAGGCGAGCTACTTCATGTTAGTGAAGTAGTGCATCGAATGTCTAAGGTCAAACTTGAGTTGGTTGATCTGGAAAATCTGAGGCCTCACTACGCTAAGACTTTATGGGCATGGTCTGATCGACTCGAAAGAAGCAGAGATGATGCTGAAAAAATTTTGTTGAGTAATTCTCCAGTCGATGCCGCAAAAATATTGCAGGCTTATCGCCTTTATTTGTCAGGTTGTGCTGTTGGATTTGAGAGAGGGTGGACAAGTCTCTATCAAATGCTCGCCATTAGAGGAGGCGCAATCTCAGATTACCCATTTAAACGTGATTATCTTTATAGTCAGGAAAAAATTCAAAAAGATCGCTCTGTTTTAGGCCAATGCTTGGCTGTAGATGAATCTTATCAATGATTTTTCACTTGCATCCTGATGTTAATGTGGGATGCCGCACAGACCTTTGGTTTAGGAAAGCGCATCATAAGCGTGCGAGTGAGGATGTGACTAGTTTCACTTAACTAATCATTGAATGCGATGTGGACTCTTTGAGAATTTTGATGTGTAAGATTGCTAAGTCGTTACGCTGAGCAATTTGAGTGTAACCAGAATTAATTTCTGACATCTATTTTCAGTGCTTTCACAGTTCGATCTTTCTATGCTTAAGTAAAGTAAATGTCGCATCTTCACTTGCACCCTTAAATGCATCCTAAAAAAGCAAGGCGCCACTTCAACTTAACCTAGTGTTCTGCATGCTTATGAACTTCAAGTAGGAATTGAGTTCCAACCAAATCATTCTGTCCATAGGTGTAATGAGAAAAAGACCATTCCCGCTCGTTAAAATATGGTACGCGTAGAGCTTGATGGGGTCGCTTGGGTATCAGATAAAGGTTAAAGACTAACTGCACCCACTAGATTTACTCGGTTGTCTAAACGAATGGACTGATATGTCAATAACTTAGAACTACACTTCACCTCGGATAGGCGAAGTGTGTCTGCAATTCACCCGCAGACGGTTAGGTTTTAACCCGTTGCTAGTAAAACAAACCTAATTTGGTTCGTTCACGATTGTGTACATTGCAAAGAAGTCACGATTAGATGGATTCACATTATCCAACCATATTTCATAAATTAAACACGACCTAATACTCATATAATAATATATGTATCAATTTCTTCCCTAAGGAGATATATTAATGGCACGTACTACCGTAGCATCCCAATTGGCAGCACTCAAGAAACAGCAAGAAGCACTTGCTAAGAAAGAGGCGGCATTGCTTGCAAAATCCCATAACAAAGTACTAACAAAGATAGTTCAGTTGGCAAAAGATGCTGGTCTTACAGCGAATGATATTGCTGAAGCATTGGGTTCTGGTAAGACTAAGAAAGTTGCTGTGAAGAAATCTGCTGGCAAATCCTCCAAAGTTGCTGGCAAAAAAGTTGCCCCAAAGTACCGTAACCCCGCCAATCAAGAAGAGACTTGGACAGGTCGTGGTGTAGCTCCAAAATGGGTTGCAGAACTGAAGGCATCAGGCACTCTTGAATCTGCATTGATTCAGCACTAATTGCTAAAGACTTCTTTAACCAAATGCCCCATCCTTGGGGTATTCTTGTTTGTAATTCAAATTGGTTTATTTTTTCATTAGAGCGTAGAAAATTTTTACTGAATTGGAATTCACTGAAGCCACTATTTGAAGAGTAATCACAGACATACGAGTGGCATAAATATGACCTTTACCGAGACATTCATCATCGTCCCGCACACTGATTAAAGTGCTAGGTGAACTATGGTTTATCGGTTAGGGCCAAAATGCCTTCGCTACGACTTATTGTTTTAGCTTTTTCTAAGGCTGCAAGTGTTCGATAAAGAGCTTCATGCGTGACACCGAGTTCACCTGCTAGTGATTTGAGCCCAGTGTTAACTTGATATTCACCATTCTTTCCCTCGGTATTGATGAGGTGTAAAACCCTATCTTTGATGGACTTCATGCTTAGCCTTTCGCAGTGAAGTCGAAGGCGTTTGACTTCAGTGTTGAGCATGATGATCCATCGGCTTGCAAACTCTGGATCATGGTCTAATGCCACTGCTAAATGTGGAATGGGTACTTTGATGGCATTGGTGTCTGTGACGGCCAATCCGTCGCAGTGGTATTTCGCAGTTTTGAGACTTGCCTCGCTGACAAAACCCAGCCGAGTCCTTTGAAGAACTACTGATTCACCCTGAAGCCCGGTTCTTTCTAGGGTCACTTCTCCAGTGACGACATAAAACATCCACTCAGGCTTTTTGCCAGTGATGAACAAGCGTTCGTTCTTCTTGTAAAGCGCTCCCTGACAAAGTACATGCATTTGTTGGGGTAGGAGCGCCCTCAAAGATGGTGGTAAAACTATGCTATTCATATGATTTAGATCATACGGGAATAACCATTGGGGACAGATACTTGACTCTTACCGCGAGTGAATTTATCCAAGCGGTGCTATACAAAAAGGATACGAAAATGACCGCAACAATGCAAGTTGAGATTGAGAACCTCAAATGTGGTGGATGTGAGAAGTCCATCCTAAAGGGCCTAGCAACTATGGAAGGTATTTCCGAGGTGTCAGTTGACCATGATCTCAAGCTCGTGAGCTTCAATGGCGATCAGTCTGTCAGGAGCGCAGTCGTTACAAAGTTGCGTTCAATGGGCTATCCCGAGAAAGACTCATTGAGAGGGCTTGATGCAGGCTTGGCAAATGCTAAATCATTCTTCAGTTGTGCAATTGGACGTGTCACTTGATTCGATCTATTAAAAAACTAAATCTCATGAAAAGCTATTTGTTCATACTTACTTTTGGCTTTTTTGTTTCCATCTCATTTGCTCAACAAGGCGTGCAAAAACCAAATTTGCCTTTGATGGACCATGGGAATATGGATCATGCAGCCCACATGGTACAGATGCAAAAAGCTCAGCGCCAGGCTGAAGTAGCAGAACGAGGCAAGGATGTAATGCCCTTCGACTTGTCAGCCACAGTTCATATTTTTACAAAATCAAAATCAGGTGGTGTTCAACGTGTCGTTGCAAGAAAAAAATCTGACACTAAGCAAGTTCAATTGACGAGGGAGCATCTCAAGGAGATACAAGGACAATTTCTCAAAGGTGACTTTTCTGGACCCACCCATATTCATGGCGCACAAATGCCCGGCCTGGCTGAACTGCAAGCCGCAACCACTGAACAAATTGCGATTGAGTACAAGGAGGTAAAGGGTGGGGCAGAAATAAGCTACAAGATATCCGACGCACAACTTGTGGCAGCGCTTCACAAATGGTTTGATGCGCAAGTTTCTGACCATGGAAAAGATGCGTTTAAAGTACGCAATTATATGCGTTGAAGGTTATTTAAAGAGGCTAACTGATCCTGCTAGGTTGGTGGCTGACATTGACCTTTCGTATCAATAACTTACCTATGAATTGCTAATACATTAGATGCTACTGGCCATAGAGTGGATGTCTCCCAATGATTTGCGTAAGTTTTTCTAGAATAGTCCTGCGATAATTTAATGTAATTTTTTCCAGCGATCTTGCTGCGAAAAGTGCGAAGAGTAAAAATAATCAATTAAATCATGTAGTTAAGGTTGTTTGCCTGATGCGAATCTTTGAGAATAATTCGCCTATGTGAGGCTGTATACATATGCCGCTGGTCCAGGCTTTCCCTCTGCGCGTGGCAATTGTTTGACCTGAATTCTAGGTGGTGAGGTTTTCAGAAGGTTATCTATGCAAGCATCAATTTCCAATTTGCTCAAATGTCCTTTGAAGCAGTCACGCATTATCTCGCTTCTGGTAGCCTCTGTCTTGTTTGATAGATACTGATACATCAATTTAGAGTTTCTATTTAGTCGTTCACTTAATGCTGCTTCACTGGCAGTTGAGAATACATATCGAACCGAATCAGAACAGAATGTGATCCAGGCTAGCGCAGCATCAAGGTGAGACCTTTCAATTTTTGTACTCAGGTCACACATAGCAAAAATCATAGATAGGCGAAGCAACATTGGGGCCCTTCGTTCAAGAATGGCATTAATTCGTTCACTACCGAATTCTTGTGTTAGTACATGGCGGTACATCTGTCCATAATGCCGCTTGCCTGAAGGGCTAAATTCCATTTGAAACCAGTTTTTTGCCAGATGGACATCAGCCTTTGCAAAGTTTAAAACTGCCTGTGTTCTAGTAGCAAGGTATTCGATCACTTTGGCTGATGTGGGTTGTGGAAAAGCTGTAAATTTAGTTCGTTCAGCCCAAATGATCAGAAATCTATTGGCAAATCCGTTACTGAGATCTTTCGTTGACATGAGCGACGTTAACTCATTGGGTGTAATCGCTCCACTTAGGCATACATGAGGTTTGCTTGCAAATAAACGATTATTTTTTGTAGCGGGTTTGATGCATACACCATCCCAGCAGTCGCGCAAAGCCGTTGACAGGGTGTTGCCCATTCGCTTGGACTGTTGCAAAACATTGGCAAATTCGGATTCAACTACCCATAGTCGCTTGTCATCCATTCCAGGAACTTCCTGACCACCTTGCTGAAAGCCATCGTGAATCAAAGCGGCTAGCCCCTCCCTCGAGGACAGTCCTCCTCGGTGAATCTGCGGGCATAGCAATGGATTATGTGCACGAATGAATTCATCAATTTTGATGACCAGTGCCAGTGAGTCACCTTTTCTCCCACGTCCTGATCGACCTACGTGTAGGCTAAATATTCTTGGATGATGTTCCGTATTGCCAATCTGTAGAAAAGTGCCTCTTCCAATTGCGCATGATAGATAGACTAGAAAGTTCGTAGCAATCGCATAAGGATTAGATTCATTACCTTCACTTCCAGCCCTAGCAACTTCGCCTACCAAACCATATAAGCATGCGGGGTCTGGAGCGGGCGAATTTCGGTGTGAGTCATTGTCGAGGCTTCTGATGAAGGTTTCTGAACCTGTGGCGCTTGTCCGTCCCTGTTCCATCATTTGTCCATTGAGACGGTCTCAACGATGGTTACAAACTCAGAAAAAATATCAGGCTGGTTTTGTTGTATGTACCTTGCTACGGAGTTGTTTTCAAGCAATTTCAAAAGATACCCTTTGGCTAATACCAAGTTAAGGACCTCCTGGCCATAGGACTCTTCGACCAACTTGTACTGCTCTTGTAGATTAGTCATCTCGCGCTCCATCTTGTGCATCTGCTCGGCGTTTATCCCACGTACCTTTTGGGGCTTCACCTCTCCGATCAGTTGGCTTGAAGGTGAGGCTGCAAGCAACGCTTCTGCGTAAGGGATAGTAATGTTATTTGCTGAGATCATTAACTCAACGCACTCAACTTGCCTGGTTGGTTTCATCTTTCTCAATACATCACTGATCTTTACAGAGAACATCTGATCGCGAAGTAATTTGGCAGCTTCTGCACAGATTCCATCCAGCAACTTAACTTTCTTCATGATGTGAGCAATATCCAAATGCAGGCTCTTTGCTAATTTCTCTGGTGACACCCCTCGATTGATCGCCTGTTTGATCATCATGTGCTCTTGAACTGTAGATAGTCGGTTGATTCGGTTGTTGTAGGTGTAGGTCTCATCGTCCGTGGATATTAGGCAAAGACTTTCAGTCATACCTAGCTCTTTCATTGCTAGTAGTCGGATGTGGCCATCGAGAAGCACATGAGATCCATTGCTAGATGAGGGGCTGATTGTTAATGGCTCTATCAATCCAACCGATCGTAACGATTCAATGATTTGCTTAAATTTCCTTGAGCTTGTCAAGTTTCCAGGAAGCTTTCTGCTCGGCAGCAGTTTGTCGAAGTTGACGGTCATTGGATCGGGGATGAATCCCAGTGCGATTTGACTCATGCAGCCACTCCGTTAGGCCACACACGCTCTGCGAGAAATGTCGGCAAGTTGTCTAGGCTCTCAGCACGAAGCAAGTTTATAAAATTTTCATTTGACAGTAATGAGCGCAGAGCGCCAATGACGAACATGAGTCGTTGTTGTGCAAAGTCAGATTTTTTTATGATCAGTTTTTGTCGTTCAACCTCTCGCTGGTAACTTCGAACCAGGCTTAGTGATGTAACGTCCCCTGTGGACCGAAGCTTCACCCGGTATCGAACCGATTTACCTAGAGTGTGACGCTTTTCAACAACTCGCCTTGCCATAATGAGTTGTTTGCCGCGCAGATGGCCTGCTTCGTATGCGTCTTGTAGAGCGCTTTGAATAGCTTTGTCATCGTTGTTTGCCTTGTTGATATCAAGTGCAACGTTGAGTGGAATTTTGCCTGATTCAACAGCAATCAGAAGACGATCTTCGCCATTTTCTAGGAGTTGCAAGATCCCATGAATATATTCACCGCTTAAACCTGTTTTCTCAGAAATAGCCTTTTTGTCATAACCCTGATCCTTAAGTCGCTGAATGCCAGCCAGGAGTTCAACGGCGCGACCTTGCCTTCGTGCAATGTTCTCTGATAGGCTCATGATGAATGCTTCGTCGTCGTTCACTTCAATTACCATTGCTGGAATTTCAGTTTCGCCATGATGCAAGAAGGCTTTCATTCGCCCTTCACCACAGACTAGAAGGTAGTGTTCTTCTCCATTTGGCCCGGGTCGAAGCGCAACTGTTATGGGTTTTTTCAGACCAATCTTTCCGATGTTGCTCGCGATTTCATTAAACACCCGTTGATTCCGTTCTCTGGGATTAAGTACTTCTATAGAGCTGATCGGAATCATCTTCAGTTGAGGTTTTTTTCTGGACTCACTCACGCTGCCCTCCTTACTTGTGTTCTTTCAGCCATTCCATAAAGGTATTCAAGATTTTCGAACCGATAGGTTTCAACTTCGATACCGTTGCGATCTGCCAGATTAAATCCCTCGCTACCAAAGTCCAGACTCGGCAGGAGGTAGTAGTCCATTACTGATTGATTTGACGCGTCAAGACGAACGGCAACGGTGATGTCGGGTTGGAGGCTACTATCAAAGCGAACCTTCCAGCGCCTTGCCCCTGTCTCGTAGACTTGGCACCGCGATAAAACGATAGAGACCTTAAATTCACGATTAATATTTAGTAAATCCGTACTGTTATCACGCTCAGTTAGACCCCCAATCTCACGAATCTTTTGCTCTGTATCTCGAACAATCTGTGGATGCATCTGGCGCAAATAACGATTGACCTCTAGGTAGCGGTAGTCCCTGCCTGGGCTGAATCCAACTGCTTGATATGCACGGGTCAGGCTGCCAAAGCGCAGGATGTAGGCAGAAGTTGATGGCATACCTTCTGTTTCGTTGATTATTAGTCCTGACAGAAGGCCTCTGCTTTTATACAGACTGCGCAATTTCTCGATGAGTTCTTCATTTGTGAAACGGTGGTTTCTTGCTCGAATCATTCCTTGTACCGTGTAGAAAGATTCACTCGGGACGATCGCATCGAATGCAGATTCCTTCTTTATCCACATCTGTTGGTCGTTTATTACCCTGTGCTTTTTGAGCTTGAAGGAAATTCTGTTGTAGACGTTATTTCCGATGTATTTTTCATTGGTGAGCACTTGATGGACGGTTGCACGAGTCCATGGCCTGTCTAAATCGGTGGTAACTCCTAAGTCATTAAGTCGTTTAGCAATATCTGCCTCTAGTGCGCCATCGTTGATGAACCAGTCATAGATTTGGTTAACGACTCGAATCTCTTCCTCTGGCCCAGGCTTTAGGATCACGCGATCCGTTTGCAGGCTCTTGTGCTCCCCTCGGGAAAGTTCACCCTTCATTGAACCGGTCTGGTCGACCAGCACACGACGGAGGCCATAACCAGCAGGCCCACCTTGGCGGTAGCCCATTTCGATAAGGCGGCATTGCCCGGCGAAGACTTTGGTTGACAACTCGCGGCTGTATTCTCCTGCCATTGCCCGTTTGACTCCCTTGACGATGGTGGAGACGGGGGAGCCGTCGTTCTCAAATTGTTCGGCGCAGTAGGCCACCTGGATGCCTGCACGACGGCAGATGTACTCATAGTAGGCGCTCTCGTCGGCATCTTGAAACCGTCCCCAGCGACTGATGTCATAGACCAGAATGATTTGAAAATCCGCCTGACCTGATTCGACTACTTTTATTAGTTCCTGAAGTCCAACTCGTCCTTCGATACGCAGCCCGCTTTTGCCCTCATCAGCATATGTGCGAATGATCTCGATGCCTCGACGCTCAGCATATTCAGTGATTTTGTCTGCCTGGTTCTCCGTGGAGTATTGCTGATGCTCGGTGGACATGCGGACATACTTCACCGCTTTGAATATTGATTTCTGGGCCGCGACCCCATCGTGTTGTTGTGCCATATTTCATCGTCGCTTTTTTGTTTTGGTGACTTTTGGCTAAGAAATCCCCCTGTCACCCAAACCATTTGGTTGGCAGGGGGGCCAAAAATGTACAGGGCCTTAAGGTAGCCTACTGAAGTTTTTATGGCTATCTAGTCATCTCTTGACGCGACGTGAAATCGGTCTGTAGGCGTCATGGATACTGGAAAGCTTAACAATCCACGAGTCCATCTTGATCCCATCGGGTTCAGCAAGAACCTTGAGCCTATAAATCCCATCCTGCAGTGCCTTACGCAAGGTTGGGGAGAGATTTAACGAGTCCATCTTGACTGATGAAATTGCTGGTTCAACGTTACTTAAATCTTGCTCAGCCGCCGCAGGATTTTCATAATCTTTCTTGCCTTTACGGTGCTCTTTCCAATAACTCGGATTCCGGTTAGACCATGCCTTTTGAGCGCGTGACTGGTTCTCCTTGTAATCAGGATCTGATTGGAGCTTGTTCTTGTGCCATTGCCGACGGCGCTCTTTTTGGCAATTTGTCTTGGAGCAGTAAGCCTGTTTGGGGACCTGTGGGGCAGGGATGAAACTTACGCCGCAGTGGACGCATCTAAGTTTTGTCATGGATTTTCTCCAGTCAGTTAAGGGACTGGAAACATCGCTCTGAGCAGAAGAAATAGTTGAGTGAGTGCGTCTTGATGGTGACTCTGCTGCCAACGAGGATCAACAAAATTAGTCACCAAAATCGTTCAAGTTTGCGATACCTTGTAGCAAGTTAGGGATCAGACCCGATGCTTGCAGATCCTAAAGAGTTGTGAACTGTCTACTGCATATGAATGAAGTCCGCACATGAGCCTGAAAAACAATTTAGCAAAGAGGGCTTCACGATATTTGTCTAGCGGACCATCTCATTGGCTATGCTGAAGATTTACGGATTCTTAGCGTGATTAGACGAAAAAATTGCTTCCACATTTGCTTCCACACCCCTGTAGAACGCGCGTAAGCTATTGATTTCATTGAGGTTTTATTTATTGAGGCTGCTCATAATCCTTTGGTCCCAGGTTCAAGTCCTGGTGGGCCCACCAAACAAAAAGCCACTTTTTAAGTGGCTTTTTTCTTGTCTTTTAGAGGCTTTTACGCCTATTTATTGTCTTTTATTTCGGCCG
>JACCEA010516140.1_pt1 | contig 33690 bp, 22 predicted proteins | sample 7449851 | NCBI WGS metagenome assembly JACCEA01 (sample SAMN15323453, study PRJNA562643) | freshwater metagenome | isolation source: river surface water | place: USA:Blue River Watershed | collected 2017-08-18 | reverse complement strand
CCAGGCAGCGAAACATATAGAAAATTATCGTTTAATTGATTCAACCATTTACGTAACGCTTGAGCCGTGCACTATGTGCGTGGGTGCGTTAGTGCACGCGCGTATCGCACGTTTGGTGTTTGGTACAACGGAACCAAAAGCCGGTGCCGTGGTGAGCAAGGCTCAATTGTTGGGAAGCGATTTTTTTAATCATCGTATTAATTATTCCCGCGGACTTTTGGCAGAGCAGTGTCAGCATCAACTCAGTCAGTTTTTTGCGCAGCGTCGCGCACAAAAACGAAAAGAAAAATCATCTGAAAATTAATCTCACTAGAAGAAATTAATTTTCTTGGCTGCTGGTATTTATTTCCGTTTATAACTTCCCCGTTTGTACTCTCCGGGCATTGGTTCTTGCCATTGATTCTCGTTCATGAGCAATATTTATCCTATTGATCCTAACTGTCGCATCAGATAGCAATAGGCTTGGCGCGTAAAGTTGCATATTTGTGAACAAATACCACTTTTCAGTAAAGAATATTTTATTTACCCTCTAGAAAATTATTTTCAATATGAGATACTGATTAACAATAAGAAGAAAATAATTTACAAACCGGAAAATACGATTTTTGGTTATAAGAAAAAAGTGCCGATTGTTATAAGTGGCACAAGAAACCACAAACCGTGCGATAACGAGAGAAAGCCAAAAAAGACAATAGATTGATTTTATTGCTCTTTTCCGTTTCGCCACCCAGCTGTATTTGAATGTCATTTACTCGATGTGAGCCAACTGGCGGTTGATGCTTCGGCGGTTTTTCTACACCCGAAAATCAGCTCATTACAACAACACATTCACACGATAAGGCGCGAACGATGAAAACCCTGATTGTTTATGCACATTTATTGGCTGCCTGCGTTGCTGTGGGCTTATTGCTGATTCAAGACTTGGCGTTGGCTAAGACTCGTGGTGGACGTTTGTCTGACTCAGCGGTGCGGGAGCTCACAAAAGCAGCCGACATTATGTTTATTGCCCTGGTGCTGTTATGGATTTCCGGCCTGGCGCTGGTGTTATTGGGTTATTTGGAAAACCCGCAGCAGTATTTGCTGAATGAAAAGCTTTGGGCGAAGTTCACGGTCGTGTCAGTGCTTACCGTTAACGGTATTGCATTGCATTACTTTAGTTTTCCCCGCGTTATCTCCACCCGTGGGTTGCTGGGGCAGCCTTCTGTAGACCAGGTTCTGGTTGCCCTGACGGGCGCAGTGTCTTCTGTGTCCTGGTTGTTTGCCTGCTATCTGGGTATCGCGCGGCCATGGAATTACACCGTGGATTATAGCTACGTGATGTTTATCTATTCCGGCCTATTGGTGTGCGCTTTCATTGTGGCGGGTGAGGTATTGCGCGGGATGCGTAAAAATCAGACTCAAATGACAACCTTGTCAGAGCGTATTTCCGAGCAACTACCCGTAAACGCTTCACGCAAATTTGATTAAGGAATTTGCCGGCAATTTGCCGGCTTTTGTGGACCACCGCGGCACGTCAGTAATAGCCGTGATGTGTTGATGTAGCTCTAGTTTCGACTTGCTGTTCAGTCGACTTAATAACAACCAATAACTGGCTTGGCAACAACCGTTAATCCCCGCCGATTGTTTTCGGTTTTTCTTCGAGGAACGCATTATGAGTAGCTTTAAAGCCTCAGCGAAGAACCCTCGTCCTTTGGGTGTGTTATCTCGCACTCTGGGGGCGCTTGGGTTATCACTGGCTGTATCCACGCTTTCCATCCATGCCCATGCCGCCTGTGTGTACACAGTTAGCCAATGGAGTAATGGATTTACAGGCACGATAAAAATAACCAACGAAACCGCAGCGGCGGTGAGCAACTGGAGCGTGAGTTGGCAATATGCGGGCGATAATCGCATCACCAGCGCGTATGACACCACGTTAACCGGCACCAATCCTTACACCGCTAAAAATGCGGGTTGGAACGGCGCTCTCCAGCCAAATGCCAGTGTTACCTTTGGTTTCCAAGGGACCAAAGGTGCTGCCGCCGCTGAGATACCGGTGATAACGGGCAGCCTGTGTGGCAATTCCGTCAGCTCCAGCTCTCTGGCGTCTAGCAGTTCTTCACGCTCCAGCAGCTCCATTGCGTCCAGCAGTTCTATCGCACCGAGCAGTTCTTCGCGTTCCAGTAGTTCCATTGCGCCGAGCAGCAGTTCTACACCCAGTTCAATTGCTTCATCGTCCTCAGTGGCGGCAGTTGGTTGGACATTAAATGCCACCGACTCTTACCTGAATTTCGCGACCACCAAAAATACCCACAATCTGGAAGTTCACAACTTCACCAGTATTGGCGGTGATATCAATGCAGCCGGTGTTGCCACGCTGACCATCGATTTGAATACCGTGAATACCGGCATTGCATTGCGCGACCAACGTATGCGCGATCTGTTGTTTGAAACAGCGGTTAATCCAACCGCGACAGTGACTGTTAATGTTCCTGCAACCCTGATTAGTGGTTTGGCCGTTGGCCAGGCGACGCAAACGGATATCACTGCCACCCTTAACCTGCACGGTGTAACTGCGAACATCACTACCAAAGTCTCTGTGCAAAAGCTGACTGCGACTCGTGTAGTAGTGCAAAGCCTGCCGCCAGTGTTGGTAAAAGCGGAAACCTACAACCTGACTAACGGCGTGGAAGCTCTGCGTGCAGCGGTGGGAATTGCTTCGATCAACGCCTCTGTCCCTGTGGACTTTGCGCTCGTCTATGACGCCCGTTAATTGGATGAAGCAGAGAGAGAAATTATCATGAAAAAATTACTGCAAGTATCGATGCTCTCCAGCGGGATTGCCCTGGGTCTTATGGCCTCAAGTGCGGCAATTGCTCAGGGAGCTTGTAGCATCGGCCTTCAAACCGAAAACAACTGGGGTTCAGGCGCCCAGTACAAAGTAACAGTAACCAATACCGGCGCGGCTAAAACCAGTTGGGAATTGTGCTGGAATTTTGCTGGTAGTGAAACTGTGTCCAGTCTGTGGGAGGGTACCTATACCCAGACCGGCAATAAAGTGTGTGTGAAGAATGTGGGTTACAACGGTAATCTTCCAGCAAGTGGTACGGTTTCTTTTGGTTATATCGCAACTAACCCTGGTGCGGCGCCAGTTGGGTACACACTGAATGGTGTTGCATGTGGCGGTACAGCCTCCAGCAGCAGCGTAGCAAGCAGTGTTGCAAGTAGTGTGGTTAGTTCGGCTTCTTCCAGCGTAGCGCCAGTTAATGCAGCGCGCTGGTTGCTGGATACCGCGAACTCCAACTTCTATTTCACCTCAGTGAAAAAGAGTACTGCTGGTGTCGAAACTCCGGAGAACTTTACCTTCACCCAGCTGCAGGGCACAGTGTCCTCGTCAGGTCTTGCCACTCTAACTATTCCGCTATCGAGTATCAGTACTAACAACACGGTGCGTGACCCGCGCATGCAAAGTATGTTGTTTGAATCTGCCTACCTGCCAAATCTGCATTTCACCACCCAGTTGGATCTGGCAGCGTTAGATGCTCAGGCTCCCGGCAGTATCAAAGTGCAAAGCGTAACCGGTAATCTGGTGTTGCACGGCGTAGTAAAATCCATCGTATTTGATGCGGTTTTGATGAAGCATGCCAACAACAGCATCAGCGTGTCGCCACGTAAGCCTATCGTCATTAACTCGGTTGATTTTGATATGGCAGCGGGCGTGGAAGCGCTACGTGCGATCGCAAGTTTGAGCACTATCGGTGAAAAGGTACCGGTTTATTTCAAAATGTTCCTGAAGGGTGATAACCCAACCAATGTGCCCGCTATCAGCTTGCCTACTGCGCCGATTACTCCTTCCGGATTGACTGGAACTGTAGTTGCGTCTGGCACCAGCTTGAACTGGGCAGACGTCAGCAGCAACGAAACCGGCTTTCTGGTTCGTCGTAAAGGGGCAGACGGCCGCTGGGCGACAGCAAGTAATCTGAGCGCTAACAGCGTTAGCTATATGGACGCGCTGACCTTGTCTGGCAGCTATGACTATAAAGTACTGAGCTACACCGACAGTATTCCATCGGCGGCGACTGCGCCTATTACGCTGGTTATCGATAACGGTTCAAGCTCATCTGCAAGTTCAACCTCGGTTACTTCTTCTGTCTCATCCGTAAGCTCATCGGTTCGCTCGTCCGTCGGTAGCTCCAGCAGTGCCGGTCCGATTGTTGGGAATGCAGCAAACGGCTCCAGTCTCTGGCAGCAGCGTTGCTATGGCTGTCACGGTGATACCGAGAAATTTACTGACGGTAGCTTCGCGATTCCAGTTAATCCGAATCGCGCGTATTACTATCAAACCAAGGGCGAGCAGTTGGCCTTGCGCGATTACATTGCCAAGTACATGCCGCAAGGGGAAGCTGGCAGTCTGACCGCGCAAAACGCAGCAGATCTGGAAGCCTTCCTGTTCACCAAACGCGCACCGTCTGATGGTATTCCGGACAACAGCATTGCGTCATTCTCCTGCCCGAGTACCGCAACTGCACCCGGTCAACGTGTGCTGCGTTTGTTGACTCGTGCAGAGTATCAACGTTCCGTTCGCGATCTGGTGAATTATCAGCAGGATGTAATTTCCCGTTTACCTGACGATGCAATTTCTGGTGCTTTCCAAAACAACAATCAGTTGTTGGTCGATAGCGCGCGTTATACCTCTTACGTATCGACCGCTGAACGTATTGCGGACGATGTGGCGACCCGCTGGAATGCTGTGCTGGCCTGTACTCCAGGCGCTGCAGGTTGTACCGACAAGCTGGTAACCGATTTGGGTCAACGTATTTTCCGTCGCCCACTGTCTGCCACAGAAAAAACAGATTACCTGGCGTTGGCCAAGGGTACTGCTGATGGTCGGACTGAAGCAGAAGGCATGAAAGTAGCGTTGGCCGCAATGTTGTCTTCACCGCAATTCCTGTATCGCTCGGAGTTGGGTGAATTGTCTAGTGGCAGCATCTACAAGCTGAACGCTTACGAAATTGCGACTTATCTGGCATATACCTTCACGGGTTCTACTCCAGACGCGAATTTGATTGCGGCAGCAGCGCGCGGTGACTTGAACACTGCAGCCGGCATTCGCGCTCAAGCAGCAACCTTGATGAACTCCGCTAACACCAAAGTGTTGATGGGTGAGTTGGTTAACCGTTGGTTGGGTACCGAAAAACTGGCCACTCAAAATAAAGTGGGCGTTGCTAACTTCGCAACTCTGGCCGGCGATATGCAGTTGGAGTTGGGTAAGAACTTCTCGGCAGCCGTGTTGGATTCAACGTCGACCTTCGCAACGGTTTACAACCCCAACTTCACCTACGTTAACCAACGTTTGGCGACTCACTACGGTCTGACCTACAGCGGTACTGCCGATGCGGACGGCTTCGTGAAAGCTAACACCAGCGATCGCGGCGGTATTTTGGTATCCGGTGCGTTCATGTCGCGATATGCCCGTGACAACGATGCCAACTTGATTACCCGTGCAGTTGCCGTACGCCGTAAGTTGATGTGTCAGGATATTCCTGAACCACCATCAGGAGTTTCTTTGGACCGTGAAGCGCTGGCTAAGAAACACGCTGCCTTCTTCGCTGATCCAAAAACGACTGAACGTATGATCGCGGACAAAATCACCGAGCCAACGACCTGTTCTAATTGCCACTTGGAAATTATTAACCCACTGGGTGGCGGCATGGAGAACTTCGATGCAACCGGTCGCGTGCGCACATCAGACTTAAGGGGCAATGCGATCGATGCGTCAGCAGTGTTCTTCTCGCCCTATCAGAAGTTGCAATTTACCAATGATCCGGACCGCGTGATTTACAAACCTGAGATTGCCTTCAACGGCGCGAAAGATCTGGCTCGTCTGATGGTTGAGCAACCCGATATTTCCAAACAAGCCAAAGCCTGTCTGGCAACTCAGTTCGTCAGCTTCAGCAGTGGCGTGAGTTCGCTCTTCCTGATCGACAAGGACAAGACTCGTGAAGTGCCTTTCAACATGTCTGATGCCGAGAAAACCGCCTATCGCTGCAATATTGAGAAGTTAACCAACGTGCTCAATACCAGCGGACCGCGCGCCATGCTGCAGGAAATTCCTGCGCTGGATTCTGTGATCTACCGGCAGGAGTGGGCGCGCTAAGGCGCGCTCCATTCTCCTTGTAAACGAATTGGAGTCAAAAAAATGAGATATAAAGATTGCTTCGATAAAGAACGCCGGGATTTCCTGGGTGCAGTTAAACGTTCGGGTATTGCACTAGGCGCAATTCAGGCTTCGAGTATGCTCGCAGGCGTACTGATGGCGCGCGTTGCCGAAGCGCAAACCGGCCCAGGTAAATCCGTAGCTGTGTTCATGCCCGGAGGTTGTACCCCGACCAAGTTCTTCCCAACCGGCAGTACTTTGCCAATACAGACGGCACCGCTGCAAAGTCATTATGCAGCCGGTCGCATTGCGCTGTTGAAGAACGCCACCATGATGAATGGTGGTCACGGGGTTATGTTTAACCGTTTCAACGACCCAAACCCTTGGGGTAAGCAAAGCTTTGATGTGAATTTGGGTAAAACCCTGAGCGCAAACTCAAACGCACCGGTGAAATGGTTGAATCTGGGAACAACACCTGTTTCAGAGCTGTCGCGTGATTCTAACGGCATTCCTGCCATCACTAGTCCGCAAGCCGCGTTGGATGTCTTGTTTGCTGGCGGTACAGGTGGCGGTGGCGGCGGCGCAGTTGCTCCGCGTAAATCGCTGGTCGATGTGCACTACAAGGCGGTCAACGAACTGAAAACCAAGTTGGGCCAACACGAAAAGGACAAGCTCGATAGCCATTTCAACGCTATTCGCGAATTGGAGAGCACCATTAGTTCAACTAACACGGGCGGCTCGTGTCCTACGATCAGCAACACTAGCGCCGTAGGTTTTGACGCGACGTCACGTCTTATGACTGACATTGCTGTTTTGGCGCTGAGCTGTAATTTGTCGTACTCAGTTTCGTTGGCCTTTGGTACTGATGAGCATACCCATGTACTTGACGGTGCCATGATCAAAAACACTCAAGGCGTTTACACGCCGAGACCTTCGCACGACTCACACCACAATCAGGGTAACCCAAGCTACGCCGGTTACTACGATCAGGATGTGACTTACTACATGTCGTTGACCCAGCAGTTGTTGGATAAGTTGTTAGCCAAGGGGTTGATGGACTCGACTGTGGTAACCCAGGTGTCTGACATGGGGAACGTTGACGCTCACGGTGGCCAAAATTGTCCAATGCTGGTAGCCGGTGGCGGTGTGCGTGGTGGTGTGATTGATGTGGGTGGCCTGAGTCAGGTTAACCTGTTCCAAACTGTTGGTGTGCGCCTGAAAGCCAATCAGGGGACCAACGGCAGTCAGTTCAGAAACTGGAGTGGCACCACCATCTCTGGTTTGTTTTAAGGCTTAATAACGACGGCGGGCAGTCTGCCAACTCGGGCTGCCAATGCTGGAAACAGGGATGTTTCATTCAGCCGGTTGCGAAGTGTGTAGGAGAGCCACTTTGTCGCTGGCTTTTTTATCGTCTGAAAAAGGGAAATGGATTTGATAGAGCTTCTTTAGGGCCATAAATGAGTTGGGGCCGCATAAGCGGCCCCATACTGAATCTGTCCCTAGGTCGAAGTAGTCAAAATTTGCGACGAGTTTCCTTTCGTATCCCTGACCGCCTTTCCTCCTGCGCTAGTGCAATCCTTTGATGCCTCCCGAGGCATCGCTTCCTTAACAGGTGGGCGCATCCATTGACCTTTCCTGGCCAGCGCACATCATTGTCTACTTCCTTGATGGTTCCCATTATCCAGACTTGGCGGCTGACGAACTAGTCGCATATTTCGCTAAGTTTTGTAGGAAATTGACTACAACCTATAACTGAAATTATAAAATCACCATTACTTTATAACCTTATAGCAGGGTATGTACTCCCTGCCGGGAAGTTTCATTCGGCTTTGACGTGCAAAGGACTCAAGCAGCTCATCTACCGGGTGCATGATTTCGTAGTCGCCATGCAACTCAAAGTGCCCGAATTTCTCAATCGCGCAAATGCCTTCCTCTTTAACGTTACCTGCCACTATTCCTGAAAAGGCGCGACGCAAATTGGCGGCCAACTGGTTTACCGGCTGGTTTTTGTGCAGCTCCAGATTGCGCATATTGTCGTGGGTAGGAATAAACGGCTGCTGTAAATCCGGGCTGATTTTCAGTTGCCAATTGAAGTAATAAGCATCATCGCTGTGTTTGCGAAATTCACGTACCTTTTTAATACCGTCTTTCATTTCGCGCGCGACCTCATCGGGGTCGTTTACGATAATTTTGTAATGAGACTGGGCTTCGGCCCCCAAGGTATCGCCAATAAACTTGTCGACACGTTTGAAATATTCGGCAGAGCTTTCCGGGCCGGTAAACACCAGCGGGAAGGGGATATCTTTGTTCTCCGGGTGCAATAAAATACCGAGGATATAAAGAATTTCTTCAGTGGTGCCTGCACCGCCGGGGAACACAATAATGCCATGACCCAAGCGCACAAATGCTTCCAGCCGCTTTTCAATATCCGGCATGATTGCCAGCTGGTTCACAATTGGATTGGGTGCCTCCGCGGCAATAATTCCCGGTTCGGTAATGCCGATATAACGGCCGTTATTGATACGTTGTTTGGCGTGGCCGATAGTGGCACCTTTCATCGGGCCTTTCATGGCGCCCGGGCCGCAGCCGGTACAGATATCCAAGCCGCGCAAACCCAATTGGTAGCCGACTTCCTTGGTGTAATCGTATTCGATGCGATTAATAGAGTGACCGCCCCAGCAGACCACCAGATTCGGGTCCAATCCCGGCTTTAATAAATTAGCATTACGCAGCATGTGGAATACTGCATCGGTAATACCTTCCGAACTGGACAAATTAAATTTAGGATTGCCGTTAATTTCGTCGTTGGTATAAATCACATCGCGCAATACGGTAAAAAGATGTTCACTGATGCCGCGAATCATTTTGTCATCGACGAAGGCATTGGTCGGCGCATTTTTTACGGCGAGTTTAATACCGCGTTCTTCTTGCACAATACTGATATCAAAATCCTTGTAACGCTCCAGCAACTCTTTGCCATCGTCCAGATCGTTACCGGTATTGAGTACGGCGAGTGAGCAGCTGCGAAATAATTTATATAAGCCGCTCTGGCTGGAATCCAACAGTTTTGCCACTTCCATTTTGGAAAGGATATTCAATTGGTCGATAGGGGAAATTAATGCGTCTATCGTTTTGTACTCGCCGTTGGCGTGGAGTTCAGGTTGATTCGGATTCAGGTTGCTCATGGTATTCCTTAGCATCCAGTGATGCGCTGGTCGGTAATATTTCTAAGGCAGTTGCTACTAGTGTAGTGTTATTTTGTTAGCTGTGTATGCTGCGTTTGTCTCTCCGCCTGACAAAGCGTCAAAAAAGCGGATAAATTTATTGGGTAGTGCAAAAATTAATCGAAATGAGGTGCTTATGGGCTATTTGCCTTGTGTTGAAGTGGAGAACTCTCCAAGTGTGCCGGTGACTGCCAGTGTAATTTGGTTGCACGGTTTGGGCGCCGATGGGCATGATTTCGCGCCGTTGGTTCCCGAGTTGCAGTTGCCAGGATCATTGTCGATTCGTTTTATCTTCCCTCATGCGCCACAAATTCCGGTCACTGTGAATGGCGGTTATTTTATGCCTGCCTGGTACGACATTCTGGAAATGAATCTGGAACGAAAAATTGATGAGGCTCAACTCGTTGCGAGTGCAAAAGCGGTTCATAATTTAATTCTTCGCGAGATTGAGCGCGGTGTTTCTGCCGAGCGAATTATTCTTGCCGGCTTTTCACAGGGCGGGGCAGTGGTGTATCAGGCGGGTTACACATTTAATAAAACGCTCGCCGGTTTTCTGGTGTTATCCAGTTATTTTGCAACGCATAGTAGTATTCAAATTGACGATACAAACAAAACTACTCCATTGCTGATTCAGCATGGTACTCGCGACCCGGTGGTGTCTCCATTATTAGGTGAGCGCGCCTTCCAGTTTACGCAAGGGTTTGGTGCTAATGTCAATTATGAAACCTATGCGATGGAGCATACGCTCTGTGGTGAGCAAGTCATTTCAATATCGCGCTGGTTGCAAGAGCGCCTGGCTTGATTTGGCTATTCAGTTAGGCAGGCGGGATCAAATTGATACTCGCCATCGAGCCAATCAACAATTTCCTGTGCAAATGGATTGGGCAAAAATTTTTGATAAGTATTGCGCAAATTTTCTTTTTCACTGTTCGTTAAGTTTTTTAAGCCTTTGTCTTGCAGTTGTGAAATATCTTTTTTTAGTTGTGTTGCGAGTTGGTCTCCGCATACTTCTGTGCAAAGTTCTTCGAAGACTTGTTTGGGGTTGTAGTTGCCTTGTAACTCATAAGCTTTGGGTAAACTGGCGAGTGGAATTTGTGAAAGCCATGCTTGATTCATTGGATTGATCGCATGGCCAGCAATATTGCCCGGCAGTAGTGCGTGGGTTTTATCAAGCGCGCGCAACTGCAAAAAATTAGACTTAACGGCGCCGTCATTTACTGGATAGTTATCCCATAAAAATGGTTTCCGTCCGAGCAGAGCGGTGACTTGGTCCAGATGCGACTGAGCGTATTCAGTTGAGCAGACTTTTTCCCCGGTCCAGAACATGTCTATCTTTGGGTCAAGACGCTCAGCAAATGTTTGCCAATAGTTTTCCGGCATAGCCCCAAATACTTTTTCCAGCACAGGATCAAAGCTGTAATAGGTTGGGCAAAAAATTATTTTTTTTGCAGTAGATACTTGCGCGGCTTGATGGGCAATATCAATTTGAATTTGCGCCAAGCCAGGAATATCGCCGCGCATGTCATCAAATAGTATGCAGAGAATATCAGGTGTCAATTCATTAATTTGCCGAATTCGTTGCGTGAGCATTGTGCGTTGATCGCGTGTGGCATCCAGATAAATTTCATGGGGACTTAAGCCAATACCAAATTCGATACCGGCATCCTTGTAAATTGCCCGCAATTTTTGCAGTTGTTGTCTTTCAGTGACAGGCCAATCCAGTTGCCAGCGCTTGCGTAAGTGCTTGTCGCTTTTTGGTGCGTAGATGTAAAAATTGAACTGATGTTGTGCAAGAAATTGCGCGTAGGCGTCTCGTACGCTCCAACTCCAGTGTCTGCCGAAAAAACCCTCAATGATGCCTATTGGGGTTGTACGGATTTTATTCGCAGAGCTTGGGCTTTCAGGCATAAGTCGATATCCGGTTAATTTTATTGCGAGTTTGTTGTTTGTGGCAGTTAAAAATGCATCAGGCGCTCATACAAAAAAACGTCAGTGCAATTGAAGTTCTTGCGGATTTTTTTTTGTGTAAATTCCATGATAATTGTCAGTTGCGGCTGCGCGTTGTCGCTTGTGGTTTAATTGACACCTAAAACCCATCTGCCTATCATAGCGGCCTTTTTGAGCCGGACAATTTTTGTTTGCTGCTGCTGAAATTTTTTTCAGGGATTTTTTAGTTTTTGCTGTTGTTTCAATAGTTGGCTTCTTTTTATAAGACTCTCTCTTTTTAAGGCAAAAATCTAGGATGGTATGCGTGCAAGGGTGTTTTGCAGTAGGAAGTTTATCCTTTCCTTGGTTGGCTTTCGTGCCAGCACCCTGGTGGCGAAATAAGTAACGGCAATTGAGTGTTTGCAAAAGGCGTAGACCTGCAAGTTCGGTTCTGGTACCCCACTAACAGCATTAACTAAACAACGACAATAGGAATCAACCACCTGTTCTTAGGAATACCATCTATGCAATTTGTTTGCGGAGTAGTAAATGACTAATTCAAATCTACGTCCTACTGACTTACCATCCTGGAAGGCCTTAAGTGCCCATGCAGATCAGTTGAAATCACAGCACATGAAAGCGCTGTTTGTTGCAGATGATAAGCGGTTTGACAAGTTCTCCCTGCAACTCCCCAATTTCCTGTTTGACTACTCCAAAAACCTGATTACCGACGAAACTAAAGCCGCATTGCTCGCTCTGGCAAAAGATGCCGAGGTAGAAGCCTGGCGTAGCCGGATGTTTGCCGGTGAGCACATCAATGCCACCGAAGATCGCGCTGTAATGCATGTTGCCCTGCGCGATAAGTCAGTCAACCCGATTATGATTGATGGTGCAGATGCTCGCCCGGCAGTGAATGCCGAGCTGGAGCGTATGCGCAAACTGAGCGAAAAGCTTCGTTCTGGTGCTTGGGTCGGTTACACCGGCAAGACCATTACGGATATCGTAAGTATCGGTATTGGTGGTTCAAACCTCGGCCCGCTGATGGCTTGCGAGGCACTTAAAGCCTATAGCGACAAGCGCTTCAATATCCACTTTGCCTCTAATATTGATGGCGTGCAGATTGCAGAAGTGTTGGAAGGGCTGAATCCAGAAACTACTTTGTTTGTAATCTCCTCCAAGACCTTTACGACGCAGGAAACCATGACTAATGCCCGTACCGCAGAGCAGTGGTTCATGAAGGCGGCGGGCGATAAATCCGCTATTGCCAAGCACTTTGTGGCAGTGTCGACTAACCGCAAGCTGGTGACTGCATTTGGTATCGCCGAAGAAAATATTTTTGATATGTGGGATTGGGTTGGTGGTCGCTTCTCTTTGTGGTCAGCGATTGGTCTCCCGATAGTTCTGTTTTTGGGGTATGAGTTATTTGATGAGCTGCTGCAGGGCGCTTACGAAATGGATCAGCACTTCCAAACGGCACCTTTGGCGGAAAATGCCCCGGTGATGCTCGCATTAGTGGGGATCTGGAATCGCAACTTCCTCGGTTATCCAGCGCATGCGTTACTACCCTATGATCAGTGCTTGCACCGTTTCCCTGCTTACATGCAGCAGGCGGAGATGGAGAGTAACGGCAAATCTGTTAACTGGGCTGGAGAGCAAATTTCTTACGCCAGCGTTCCACTGGTGTGGGGAGAGGTGGGCATTAATGGTCAGCACGCCTTTTATCAGATGTTGCACCAAGGCACCGACATTATCCCGGCAGACTTTATTGGTTCGGTAACTCCAAATATTGCTGTTGAAGGCCATCATGATGCACTAATGGCAAACTTCTTCGCCCAGACCCAAGCGTTGATGTTGGGTAGTGATGCTGATCAGGTTAGGCGCGACTTGTCGGCCAAAGGGGTTAGTCCGGTGCGTATCGAAGAAATCGTTGAGCACAAGGTGCATCGCGGTAATCGTCCAACCAATACCATTTTGTTAAATAAGGTTGACGCTCGTACGCTGGGTGCACTGATTGCGCTTTATGAGCACAAAATCTTTGTACAAGGTATCATTTGGCGCATTCACTCCTTTGATCAATGGGGTGTTGAGTTGGGCAAGGTGTTGGCTGCTGGAATTCAGCCTGAGTTGGATGTGGCCAAAAGCACCAGTGCCAGCCACGATGCCTCAACCCGCAATCTGATTGATTTTTACAAGCGCGCAAAAGCGGGCGAATAAGTTTTAACGCTTGAAAAACGGCACCTTCACTGTGGCAAACGTCAAGGTGCAGGGTGCCAAGAGAGACATCATCAAAGCGCCGGGCAAAGTATCTGGCGCTGTGCGTAACTAGGTTGCGCAGGCTTCACAGGTGATATGCCTGTGCCAGGTACAGACCCAATGAGCAATGGTATTCCCATGACTGACGTGTTAGCTACAGATCCAAGACTTGTTGCAATTACCGAGCGTATTATCGCCCGTAGCAAAAATACCCGCGCCGCCTATCTGGCGCGCGTCGATAAATTCCGCAGCAACGGCCCAGCCCGTCATCATTTAGGGTGTGCCAATCTCGCGCACGGTTTCGCTGCCTGTAATGCTTCCGACAAAGAAGCCCTGGCAGAAGGTCAGGCGCCAAACTTGGGTGTGGTTTCTGCGTACAACGAAATGTTGTCTGCCCATGTCCCCTATGGCGAATATCTGGAGCCGATCAAGGCGGCAGCTAAAGAAATGGGCATGACTGCACAGATGGCGGGCGGTGTACCGGCTATGTGTGACGGCGTCACCCAAGGCTTTCCAGGAATGGAAATGTCCCTCTTCAGTCGCGATGTAATTGCTATGAGTACCGCTATCGCGCTGTCACATGACATGTTCGACGGTGCGATTTGCCTTGGTGTGTGCGACAAGATTGTTCCGGGTTTGATGATGGGGGCATTGTCCTTTGGTCAATTACCAATCGTCTTTATCCCTGCAGGTCCAATGACTCCCGGTTTGTCCAATGCCGAAAAAGCCAAAGCGCGCCAGCTGTTCGCCGAAGGTAAAGTGGGGCGCAAAGAGCTGTTGGCTGCGGAGAGCGCTTCTTATCACAGTGCTGGAACCTGTACCTTTTACGGTACGGCGAACACAAACCAGATGTTGATGGAAATCATGGGTATGCATCTACCCGGCAGTACTTTCATCAACCCTTATACCGAGATGCGCGATGCTTTGACCCGCGCGCATGTGCATCAATTGGCGCGTATTACTCGCGCTGAAAGCCGTGTAACCCTCGCTGACATTGTCACAGAAAAGTCTGTGGTAAATGGTATTGTTGGTTTGATGGCTACCGGTGGTTCAACCAATCATGCGATGCACGTAGTGGCGATTGCTCGTGCAGCGGGTGTGATCGTTGATTGGCAGGATTTGTCAGATATTTCGGATATAATCCCGCTCATGTGCCGTATCTACCCTAACGGTCTTGCCGATGTAAACCGCTTCCAGGCGGTTGGTGGTATGGGGTATTTAATTCGCGAGCTGCGGGCTGCGGGCCTGTTGCATGATGATGTGAAGACCATCATGGGTGCCGAGGGTGGTTTGTCGCATTACACCAAAGAGCCGTTCATGGACAATGGCGAATTGGTATGGCGTGATGCAGTAGCAGAAAGCCTGGATGATTCGGTATTGCGCCCAGCGTCCAAGCCGTTTGCTCCGGAAGGTGGTCTGCGCTTGCTGAAAGGCAATATTGGTCGCTCAGTTATCAAAATTTCGGCAGTGAAAGCCGAGCATCGCATGGTGAAAGCCCCAGCAATTGTTTTCCAGAGTCAGGAAGAGCTTCAAACGGCGTTCAAGCGCGGCGAACTGGAAAAAGATTTTGTCGCGGTGGTTCGCTTCCAGGGTCCTAAAGCCTGTGGTATGCCCGAACTACACAAGCTCACTCCGCCGCTGGGGGTGTTGCAGGATCGCGGTTTCAAAGTGGCGTTGGTTACTGATGGCCGTATGTCCGGCGCCTCTGGTAAGATTCCAGCGGCTATCCACATGACCCCGGAAGCGCTCGATAACGGCGTTATCGGCCTGATCCAAACTGGCGATATGATTGAATTGGACGCAGAAACGGGAACCTTGCAGTTATTGGTCAGCGATGAAGAATTGGCAAAACGCCAACCGGCCCAATGTGATTTGACTAATGTTCACTACGGTATGGGGCGCGAGCTGTTTGCGCCTTTCCGCGCCTCGGTGGGCTTGGCTGAAGAAGGAGCTACGGTGTTTAACTGGTAAGCAGTTAAATTTTCGACCCCGAACCTCTGTTCGGGGTCTTCGTTTTAAAAATACGCCGGATATTAACAAGGCGTTTTCACGTATATCCACTGTCCAGATTCATAAACAGGATTACTCCTCATGCTCGAAGCGTTTGATTTTGTCATTTTTGGGGGCGCTGGCGATTTGGCTTTGCGCAAATTGATTCCCGGTCTTTACCGCGCTCATCGTGAAGGCTCTCTGCCAGCTAGCGCGCGTATTATTCCGACATGTCGCAATACCCAAATGGTTGCCGAATACAAGCAAAAGGTGCGTGATGCTGCTGAAAAGCATCTGGGTGGTGAAGAATTTGTCGCGGCCGATTGGGACGAATTCGCCAAATGCCTGTTTCCGGTTTTTGTTGATATCGGTACTAAAGACGAGCATTGGGATGCGTTGGCGCAATTACTGAATTCGGGTGGCAACAGCCAACGCGTGTTCTACCTGTCTACTCCGCCATCGGTGTTCAGCATTTGCTGTAAGCATTTGCATGAAACCGGACTGATTACTGATACCGCGCGCGTAGTTGTTGAAAAGCCGCTTGGTTACGACGCGAAAACTGCCGAAGAAATTAATAGCCAGATCGCTGAATACTTCCGTGAAGACGCGATCTTCCGTATCGATCATTATCTCGGTAAAGAGACCGTACAAAACCTGTTGGCCTTGCGTTTTGCCAACGGGATGTTCGAGCATTTGTGGGACGCCAAATCAATCGATCATGTGCAAATCAGCATTTCTGAAACCGTTGGTTTGGAAGGGCGTGCGAGCTTTTATGATGGCGCTGGTGCGCTGCGCGATATGGTGCAAAATCACATCCTGCAATTGTTGTGTTTGGTGGCGATGGAGTCACCTAACAAAATGACTGCCGAGCGTATTCGCGCTGAAAAATTGAAAGTGTTAGAGAGCCTGCGCCCATTGACTGGCAATACCGTTAAATACAACACCGTGCGCGGCCAATATGTGGCGGGTGAGCTCAGTGGAAAGCAGGTTCCAGGTTATTTGGATGAGCTGGGTCAGCCAAGCAACACCGAAACGTTTGTGGCTATCCGCGCTTACATCGATAACTCGCGTTGGGCTAACGTGCCATTCTATCTGCGTACCGGCAAGCGCATGAAACAGCGCTTTGCTGAAATCGTTAACCAGTACAAAGATGTTGCACACCGTGTTTATCCTGAGTCAGCTGGAGCTGCTACACCTAACCGTTTGATCATTCGCCTGCAGCCGGAAGAAAGCATTAAGATCATCATGGTGTCCAAAGATCTGGAAAAACATGAAACCCATTTGCGCCCTGTGGTGTTGAATCTGAATTTTGCTGACACCTATAAAGATTTTTACTCGGATGCTTACAAGCGTTTAATGTTGGATGCAGCCGCGGGCGATGCCAGTTTGTTTATTCATCGTGCCGAAGTTGATGCCGCTTGGGCGTGGATCGATCCTATTATCGAAGCTTGGCAACGTCCAGAAAACAAACCGCACGGCTATATGGCGGGCAGCTGGGGTCCACAAGCGTCGGCGCAAATGCTGGCAAGTGATCGTCGCCGTTGGTTCTCCATTGATGAAGTTCTGTCGGGAGCTGATCAGGAATGGTAAGCGAGCGTTTATTCGACAATCGCGCGGAAATGATCGCCGCGCTGCAAGCGGAATGTGAAAGTGCTTTGCGTGCAGCTATCGACGACCGTAGTGAAGCTACATTTATGGTGTCGGGTGGTAGTACGCCTGAGCCGCTCTACAAGGCTTTGAGCAACTCCGATCTCGATTGGGAATCAGTTTATGTTGCTTTAGTTGACGAGCGCTGGGTTGATTTTGATCACGACAAGAGCAATGAAGCTTTTACTGTTAAGCACCTAATCCAAAACAAAGCAGCTGTAGCCAATTTGGTGGGGATGAAAAATACCGCAGAAACGGCTGCTGAGGGTTTGGCAGATTGTGAAGCGGCTTATCAGCAATTAGCGCAACCCTTCGATATCACTATTTTAGGTATGGGGTCTGATGGTCACACAGCGTCTCTTTTCCCCTATGCACAGGGATTGGATGAGGCATTAAATCCGGAGTCCAATGAACTTTGCGCAGCGATTACTGCGCAGCAAAGTGAAGTCACTGGTGCAATTGTCGAGCGTATGACCTTGTCACTTGCTGGGCTGCTGCGCTCCAAAGTGCTCATTTTATTAATTACCGGCGATGAAAAATTGGCGGTATTGCGCGCGGCGCAAGCAGACGGTGACGTAAAGGAAATGCCAATTCGGGCTGTGCTGCGTCAGCAACAAGTGCCAGTTGTCGTTTACTGGGCGCCGTAATTAATTGCAAATTCCGAACAGCTCTTGAACAGGGCGTGTTTTTCGAACTTATTGAACAACGAGGGATATACAGTGGCTTTAACTATCGATCAAATTGTCAAAGTAGCACCAGTCGTACCCGTAATGGTGGTAGAGCGTATTGAAGATGCAGTGCCTTTGGCGACTGCGCTCTATAACGGCGGACTGAAAGTGTTGGAAATTACTCTGCGTACTCCCTGTGCTCTGGATGCAATTACCGCTATGGTTGAGGCTCTGCCGGATGATGCAGTGATTGGTGCGGGCACAATCATCACTCCAGCTGATTTGGAGAAAGCAGTGAAAGCCGGCTCGACTTTTTTGGTTAGCCCGGGTACCACTCCGGCGTTGATAGAAGCGGCCAAAGCCTCACCCGTTCCCTTGTTAGCGGGTGTTGCCACGCCCACAGAAGCAATGAATCTTTATACTCAAGGTTTCACTCACCAGAAATTCTTCCCTGCTGAAGCGGCGGGTGGTGTGCCTATGTTGAAATCTATCGCTGGGCCGTTGCCGCAAATTACCTTCTGCCCAACCGGTGGAATTGATTTGGCAAAGGCGCCTAGCTATTTGGCGCTGCCGAACGTTCACTGCGTCGGCGGAACCTGGATGGCACCGAAAGAATTGATGAAAGCAGGTCGCTGGGATGAAATTGAGCGTCTTGCGCGTGAAGCAGCCAGTCTGCCGCGTTAAGTAAAAAGTTTGTAGGGGGCGCAATTTATTGCGCCCCTGTGTTTTTTAAATCCATGGGTGCAATTATTTGTACCCCTACAGCAAAAGAATCAGTTAAAAAGGTTAGGAGAAAGCAATGACTATTAGAGTGGCAATCAACGGTTACGGTCGTATTGGTCGCAATGTTCTGCGTGCGTTGTATGAATCAGGCAAGCGCAGCCAAATCCAAATCGTTGGTATTAATGACTTGGGGGATGCTCACCTGAATGCTCATCTCACCAAATACGATTCGGTTCACGGTCAATTCAACGGTACTGTGAAATATGAAGGCAGTTCCATGTTTGTAAATGGCGATGAGATTCGTATTACTGCTGAGCGCGACCCTGCGAAATTGCCTTGGGCTGAATTGAACGTTGACGTGGTTTACGAGTGCACCGGCATATTCACCAGCAAAGAAAAAGCGGGCGCGCACATTACCGCCGGCGCGAAAAAAGTAATTATTTCTGCTCCTGGTACCGATGTTGATGCAACCGTCGTATTCGGTGTAAACGACAAAGTATTGAAGTCAACTGACACCATCATTTCCAACGCGTCTTGCACCACTAACTGTTTGGCGCCTGTTGCTAAAGTATTGAATGACAAGTTTGGAATCGTGCAAGGTTCCATGACTACTATTCACGCTTACACCAACGATCAAGTGTTGTCTGATGTGTTCCACAAAGATATTTACCGCGCTCGTTCAGCTACTCAATCCATGATTCCAACCACTACCGGTGCTGCAAAAGCGGTAGGTTTGGTGTTGCCGGAATTGAAAGGCAAAATGGATGGTATTTCTGTTCGTGTTCCAACCATCAACGTTTCTCTGGTGGACCTGAACGTGTTGGTTGAGAAGGACGTTTCTGTTGAAGCGATCAACGCAGCCATGAAAGAAGCCGCTGAAAAAGAAATGCCGGGCGTATTAGCGTATGTTGATGAGCCTTTGGTATCCGTTGACTTCAATCACAATGCTCACTCTTCCAACTATGACTCATTGCAAACCAAAGTTTACGGTAAGTGGGTAAAAGTACTGAGCTGGTACGACAACGAGTGGGGTTTCTCCAATCGTATGCTGGATAACACTATTGCATTGATCAACGCTAAATAAGAGAACCCATCATGTTAAGACGTACTAAGATCGTCAGTACTTTGGGCCCGGCTTCTGAATCGCCGGAAGTTCTTGAGCGTTTGATTCTGGCGGGTGTAAACGTTGTGCGCCTGAACTTTTCGCACGGCTCACCGGAAGATCACAAGCGTCGTGCTGAAACTGTGCGCGCTTTGGCCGCCAAGCACAATCGCTTTGTTGCTGTATTGGGTGATTTGCAAGGCCCTAAAATTCGCGTAGCACGTTTTGCTGACGGCAAAATCCATCTCAAGGTGGGCGACAAGTTTGTACTTGATGCGGCCTTGGGACGCGATGAAGGCAATCAACAACAAGTCGGTATTGATTACAAAGAATTGCCGAATGACTGTAAGGCTGGCGATATTTTGTTGCTGGATGATGGTCGCGTTGTATTGCACGTCGACAAAATTGAAGGCACTCGTATTTACACTACGACCAAAGTAGCGGGTCCTTTGTCTAACAACAAAGGTATCAACCGTCAGGGTGGTGGTTTGACGGCGCCGGCGTTGACTGAAAAAGACAAGGCCGATATCAAAACTGCCGCAGAAATTGATGTGGATTATCTGGCAGTATCTTTCCCTCGCTCAGCTGACGACATGAACTATGCGCGCAAGTTGATGCTGGAAGCTGGTGGCCGTGCAGGTCTCGTTTCCAAAGTTGAACGCGCAGAAGCTGTTGCCGATGACGAAACACTGGACGATATTATTCGTGCAAGTGATGCGGTAATGGTTGCGCGTGGTGACTTGGGTGTTGAGATCGGCGATGCAGCGTTGATCGGTGTGCAGAAGCGCATCATTGCTCGTTCACGCGCGTTGAATAAAGTGGTAATCACTGCGACGCAAATGATGGAGTCAATGATCAACAGTCCGCTGCCAACTCGTGCAGAAGTGTTTGACGTTGCTAACGCTGTATTGGACGGTACTGATGCGGTAATGCTCTCTGCTGAAACTGCTGCAGGTAGTTTCCCCGTGGAAACCGTTGAGGCGATGGTGCGGATTATTCTCGGCGCCGAGAAACATCCGACTGCCAGTTTCGACAACTATCGCATGGATCAAGCATTCACCAGTGTAGATGAGTCGATTGCGTTGGCCTCTATGTTCACTGCAAACCATCTTGCTGGTGTTAAAGCACTGATTGCCTTTACCGAGTCAGGCAGTACACCACGTTTGATGTCGCGTGTCGGTTCACAATTGCCAATTTTTGCGTTCTCCCGTCACGTGAATACGCAGCGTAAAATGGCGTTGTATCGCGGTGTACAACCCATCGCATTCGATACTTCAAGTGCTCCTTGCTCAGACGATTTCAGTCGTGCAATTGGCATGCTGAAAGCGCAAGGTGTTTTGGTTGATGGTGATCTGGTGATTGTATCTCTGGGCGATACCACATTGCTCGGCGGCACAAACACGCTGAAAATTCTGCGTGTAGGCGATACACTCGCTTGAGTCTGAACGGCTTGAACAAAAACGGCAGCTCGGCTGCCGTTTTTTTTGTCCCGCGTTTTTATCTGGTGATCCTATGAAGCTGGTTGTTGCAGTATTTTTATCCTTGTTAGTTATTCCTGCATTGGCAATGGAGTTGCGCGGGCAGTGGCAACAAGGTGGAGTAATTATTGGCAAGGCGCCTGCAGGGGTCCAGATAGAATACCAGGGTAAGAAATTGCACTTATCGCCGCAGGGTGAGTTTGTTGTTGGTTTGGGGCGCGATGCAAAACCCAAAGCAATTCTGGTAGCGATCAATGCCGATGGCAGTCGCACCGAGCTGACGTTTTCTGTTAAACAACGCAAGTACAATATCCAAAAAGTAACCGGGGTTCCGCAGCAAACGGTAGACCCCGATCCCGCTCAGGTGGAGCGCGCAAAACGCGAAGCCCAGATGGCAGCCGATGCACGTAAAGGCGATTTACCGCTCACTTTTTTTGCACAAAAATTCCAGTGGCCGTTAGTTGGCCCGATTACCGGTGTGTACGGTAGTCAACGAATTTACAATGGTGTACCTAATTCTCCGCATTACGGTGTCGATATTGCCAAACCCGTCGGCACTTTGGTTGTTGCGCCAGCGGGCGGTGTTGTAACGCTGGTACATCCGGATATGTTTTTTTCTGGTGGAACATTGATTATCGATCACGGGCACGGTCTGTCATCGACTTTTATTCATTTGAGCGAAATTTTGGTAAAACAGGGCGATGCAATTACCCAGGGACAAACTATTGCAAAAGTTGGAAAAACCGGGCGCGCCACAGGTGCGCACCTTGATTGGCGGATGAACTGGTTTGAAGAGCGTGTCGATCCGCAATTATTGGTTGACCCAATGCCGGCAAATTAAGCAGGATATTTTTCATTGAGTGAAGCAGGAGTGCTATGAAACGTTTTGTGCAAGTTGGTGCAATATTTTTTGTCGGCGTGATTGTGGGTTTGATCTCTGTGCAAGGGACCTTTAATCATTTGCGCCACACATTTTCTCCATCGCTCAGTTTTGCCGATGGCTCAACCTATGTAGGTGGATTAAATGAGCAGGGGCAATTGGATGGCAATGGGCGTATGCAATGGAAAAATGGTGATACTTATGAAGGCAATTTTGTTGATGGTCTCTTTCATGGACAGGGAAGATTAGCCAGTGCTTCCTCGGGTGTTTATCGCGGCAATTTTGTTGCGGGGGAAATGGAAGGGCAAGGTGAATTGGTGTATGCCGATGGCTCACGTTACAGCGGTGAATTTAAAGCGAATCAGTTTCAGGGTAAGGGTAAATTGAACTATCCAGATGGTTCTTATTATTTGGGTGATTTTGTGAAGAGTCGGCCAAATGGTAAAGGTCAGTGGTTTTTCGCGGATAAATCAACTTATTCCGGTGATGTTGTGAATGGCGTGCTTACCGGAAAGGGTGAATTAATTCGCGCCGGTTCCAAATATATCGGTGAATTTGTTAACGGAAAAATGCAGGGAAAAGGCGTATTCACCGATGAACAAGGCAATAGTTACAGTGGTGAATTTGTGAATGATTCATTTACCGGTGAGGGGACTTACACGGGTACTGATGGCGATGTATTCATAGGGCAGTTCAACAGCTGGGCGTTGAGTGGACAGGGAATGCAAACCAATAAAAAAGGCAATCAATGGCAGGGTGAATTCGAACATGGCTTGCTGGAAGGGCAGGGCAGCTATCTTGAAAAAGATGGGCAGCAGTACACCGGTGAATTTGAATTTGGAAAATATTCCGGCAAGGGAAAATTAATTGCCAAAAATGGCGATATCTATGAAGGGGAATTTTCTTATGGACAAAAACACGGCGCTGGTACCTTGATCTATAAGGAGCCTATCGATGGTGTCAGTAAAATTACCGGCCGCTGGAGCTACAATCGCCTTGTCGATGGTGGTAGTGACGTAAAAATTTATTCTGCAGAAGAAGTTGCTGAGCATGCGCTTTACGGGGAGCAAGCAGAATTGCAGCGAGCACTGGATTCATTGCAGATATCAAACCCGGAGAAAATCGAACTTTATAGTTTGGTTGTTGCAGGCTACGGCACCGAAGAGGTATTTCGCCGCGAGAGCAAATTTATTGAAAATTTATTCGCCGAACTCTATGGAAATCGTGCTACCGCGATATATCTCGCTAACAGTCAGCGTTCACTTGCCGAGCATCCTATGGCAACGCGCACCAGTATCAAAGCAGCGATTGAAAGAATCGCTGAGCGTATGGATAAAAACCAGGATATTTTCTTTTTATATATCACCAGTCATGGCAGTAAAAATAAAACCATCTCGCTAAACCATAACGGCCTGGAACTGAGGGATATAGATGCAAAATGGTTGGGTGATTTGCTTAAGGCAACCGGCATCAGACATAGGGTGGTAGTGTTATCGGCGTGTTTCTCCGGCGGGTTTATCGATGAAATTAGCGATGACAACACGCTCATCATGACTGCCGCATCCGCTAAAAAAACGTCCTTTGGCTGTGCGGACGACAGTCTGTTTACCTACTTTGGCAAGGCGTACTTCAAGGAATCTCTGAAACCTGGGGTGGATTTCGAGCAGGCGTTCTATCAGGCGCGCAATCTGGTGGAAGCTTGGGAGAAAGAGCAAAAAATCACTCCTTCAGAGCCGCAGATCAAACCAAATGAAAGGGTAACACACCAGGTTAAACGTTGGTTGGAAAGCACAGGTTCGGTGGAATTGCCGAATTTAAAACCTCAATCACCCCAATAGCCCTGCGGTTCTAGAGACAGGGCTGTAACAGGCAGTGTAAGATACCGCCCCCCGGTTAACTAACCATGACCCAAGATTATGATAGATAAAAAGTTACTCAGTATTTTGGTATGCCCGGTGAGCAAGGGCGAACTTGAATATCGTCCCGAGCAGCAGGAGCTGGTCTGTTGGGATAGTGGTTTGGCTTACCCGATTCGCGATGGCATTCCGGTGATGCTGGAGCATGAAGCGCGCAAACTCAGCGCGGAAGAACTGGAGCAGCACCAGGCCTAAGGGCAGGGTGCCAACGATGTTGAAGACGAGTTAGATAATGATGAAAAGCGCTGAAATCCGCGATGCATTTTTGAAGTTTTTTGAATCCAAGGGGCACACTATTGTTGCCAGTAGTTCCTTGATTCCGGGTAACGATCCGACCCTCCTGTTCACTAACGCAGGTATGAACCAGTTTAAGGATTGCTTCCTGGGTGCTGACAAACGTTCTTACAATCGCGCGGTAAGCTCCCAGCGTTGTGTGCGCGCGGGGGGTAAGCACAATGACTTGGAAAATGTCGGTTACACTGCGCGTCATCACACCTTCTTCGAAATGCTCGGGAACTTCAGTTTTGGTGACTACTTTAAACACGATGCTATCCGTTTTGCCTGGGAATTTTTGACCTCCAAAGACTGGTTGGCGATCCCCTCTGAAAAACTTTGGGTAACTGTTTATGCCTCTGACGATGAGGCGTTTGATATTTGGAACAAAGAGGTAGGCGTTCCGGCGGAGCGAATTATCCGCATTGGTGACAACAAAGGGGCTCCCTACGCTTCAGATAATTTTTGGGCAATGGGTGATACTGGTCCTTGTGGTCCCTGTACTGAAATTTTCTACGATCACGGCGCGGATATCTGGGGCGGTCCTCCCGGTTCGCCAGAAGAAGATGGCGATCGTTATATCGAGATCTGGAACAACGTATTCATGCAGTTCAATCGTACTGCCGACGGTGTTTTGCATCCTTTGCCAGCTCCTTCTGTAGACACGGGGATGGGGCTGGAGCGTATTTCTGCAGTTATGCAGCACGTACATTCCAACTATGAAATAGATCTGTTCCAGCACTTATTAGCTGCGGCCGCAGAGGCAACCGGTAATCACGATATGGAAAACAAATCACTGCGCGTGATTGCGGACCATATCCGTTCCTGTTCTTTCCTCGTTAGCGATGGTGTTTTGCCTTCCAATGAAGGTCGTGGTTATGTATTGCGCCGCATTATTCGCCGCGCCATTCGTCATGGTAATCAGCTTGGTCAAAAGCAGCCATTCTTTCACAAACTGGTAAAGGCGCTGGCAGAGGTGATGGGTGATGCCTATCCGGAACTGCATAAAAATCAGGCACATATTGAGAAGGTGCTGTTGCAAGAAGAAGAGCAATTTGAGAAGACTCTCGATAAAGGTATCGCTGTTCTTGAAGATGCGCTGACTAAACTTTCGGGGACAGAAATCCCCGGTAAAGTTGTATTTACCCTGTATGACACTTATGGCTTCCCGGTTGACCTGACCGCAGATATCGCACGTGAACGCGGTTTAACGGTTGATCAAGCTGGCTATGAAGCGTCTATGGCAGAGCAGCGCGCCAGAGCTCGCGCTGCCGGTACATTCAAAGTGGATTACAACGCAAAAGGCCTTGAATTCCCGGCGTCTGAATTCCTTGGCTATAGCAGCCTGGCAGAGCAGGGCAAGGTGCTTGCTCTGGTTAAAGATGGTCAGAAAGTAGAGCAGTTGGTTGAAGGTGATGATGGCGTAGTCGTGTTGGATCGTACCCCGTTCTACGCTGAATCCGGCGGTCAGGCTGGCGACTGCGGCTATTTGGAGTTGGGTGGCAATCGTATCGAAGTTCGTGACTGCCAGAAGCAGGGCGCATCCAATTTACACATTGTGCGTATACTTCAGGGGGCTATTTCAGTTGGTGATAGTTTCTCAGCTAAAGTCGACAGCAGTGTGCGTCAAGCAACGGCACTAAACCATTCTGCAACCCACTTGATGCACGCCGCTTTGCGCAAGGTACTCGGTGAGCACGTTACCCAAAAGGGTTCGTTGGTTGATTCCGAGCGCCTGCGTTTTGATTTCTCCCACTTCGAAGCGGTGACTGCTGATCAGCTTAAGGCCATTGAGGCTTTGGTAAATCATCAAATTCGCACCAACTCAGTTGTGGCAACTGAGTTGTGTGATATGGATACTGCAAAAGCCAAAGGCGCTATGGCACTGTTTGGCGAGAAATATGGTGATACAGTGCGTGTGTTGACCATGGGTGATGGCTTCTCGGTGGAGCTTTGCGGTGGTACGCATGTTAATCGCACCGGCGATATTGGTCTGTTCCGCATTATTTCCGAGTCTGGTGTCGCAGCGGGAATTCGCCGTATTGAGGCTATTACGGGTGTCAAAGCATTGGAGTTGTTTGATGAGGTAGAAACCCTTGTTGATACCGCTAGCCGCAGCCTGAAAACCAATCGCGATTCCTTGGTAGAAAAGCTGGAAGCCCTCGTTGCCCAGAATCGCAAACTTGAGAAAGATCTTGCACAACTGAAAACCAAACTGGCCACTGCGGGCAGTGGTGATCTGTCTGCGCAGGCTAGGGATATTGGGGGCGTTAAGGTGCTCGCCTTGAACTTGGAGGGCGCAGACGCCAAATCACTGCGTGACACAGTGGATCAGTTCAAGAACAAGCTTGGTACAGCGGTTGTTCTGCTGGCGGCTATTGAAGGTGATAAAGCGGCATTGGTTGCTGGTGTTACCCAGGATATCACTGGCAGGGTAAAGGCTGGTGATCTGATGGGGTATGTTGCGAGCCAATTGGACGGTAAAGGTGGCGGTCGTCCTGATATGGCGCAAGGTGGCGGTACTAACCTGGCGGCCCTGGATTCGGCACTGGCATCTGTCGTTCCTTGGGTTCAGGAGAAGTTGGGCGCCTAGGCCTGTTGATTGTTTGTTGTGCAAAAAAATGAAAGAAGTGCGATTAATCCGCTTTTTATCATCCATTTGGGTTAACTTTTGTCTCGAACTGGTGTTTAATTGGCGCCTTTTTGTGATCTGGTTAGTCAGAATTCGTATTCGTCAAAATTAAAGAAGGATAGGCTGTAATGAGCTTATTGGTTCAGAAATACGGTGGTACCTCAGTGGGATCCATCGAGCGCATAGAGCAAGTGGCTGATAAAGTTGCAGGCTTCCGCGCCCAAGGGCATGACATGGTGGTGGTTCTCTCCGCCATGAGCGGTGAAACCAATCGTTTAATTGGACTCGCCCAGCAAATCCAGGCAGTACCTGATCCACGTGAGTTGGATGTATTGGTATCGACTGGCGAACAAGTCACTATTGCACTTTTGTGTATGGCGCTGAAAAAGCGCGGGCTTGATGCTCGTTCTTACACAGGTGGACAGGTTCGTATTCTTACCGATAGTTCTTTCACCAAGGCCAGAATTCAGGCTATTGATGAAGAAAATATGCGTGCAGATTTAAAGCTTGGTCGTGTAGTTGTCGTAGCTGGCTTCCAAGGGGTAGATGAGCACGGCAATATTACTACCTTGGGGCGCGGTGGTTCGGATACTACCGGTGTGGCCCTGGCGGCAGCCCTGAAGGCTGATGAGTGTCAGATCTACACAGACGTAGATGGTGTTTACACCACTGACCCGCGTATCTGTGAGCGCGCTCGTCGCCTCGAAAAAATTACCTTTGAAGAAATGCTGGAAATGGCCAGTCAGGGCTCGAAAGTTCTGCAAATTCGCTCTGTTGAGTTCGCGGGCAAATATAAGGTGCCTTTGCGCGTGCTGCACAGTTTCAAAGAAGGCCCTGGAACCCTGATTACCCTCGATGAGGAAGACTCGACTATGGAACAACCAATTGTTTCCGGTATCGCGTTCAATCGCGATGAAGCTAAAGTGACCGTTACCGGTGTGCCTGATACTCCGGGCGTTGCTGCAAAAATTTTGGCGCCAGTGGGCGAAGCTAATATTGAAGTAGATGTGATCGTACAAAACGTATCTGCCGATGGTACTACTGATTTGACGTTCACTGTTCATAAAAATGATATGAATAAAGCCGTTGCTGTACTAGAAAGCGTTGCCAAAGAAATCGGCGCGCGTGAGGTTCGCAGTGACGACAAGGTTGCTAAAGTATCTATCGTGGGTGTTGGTATGCGCTCTCATGCCGGTGTTGCATCGCGCATGTTTACTGCGTTGGCAGATGAGCGTATTAATATTCAAATGATCACGACCTCGGAAATTAAAATTTCGGTGATCATTGATGAGCGTTACTTGGAGTTGGCTGTGCGTAGTCTGCACACCGCTTTTGGTTTGGATGCCGAACCGTCCGAAAGCCGTGTGAGGGGCTAAGCTTTCTTAAAGGCGGTTTAGTTAAGGTGTTTGAGTTGCATTGCTGCCTGGTTCAAAAACAGGTAGAAAAATGTTGGGGGTTTCTTCCCTTTCGCGAAAAGTAGACGATACTTATGCCAAGGCATTCGGTTGTCAGGACGCGACAGGGGGTATTCGGGGGTCGATGGTGGCAAGGGGTGTCTAAGTCGTACTCTTACAGGATGAGTGAAGGAGATTAAAGATGTTAATTTTGACTCGCCGTATTGGCGAAACTTTGATGGTTGGTGACGAAGTAACCGTCACCGTATTAGGGGTAAAAGGCAACCAGGTTCGTATTGGTGTTAATGCTCCTAAAGATATCGCTGTGCATCGCGAAGAGATTTATCAGCGTATTCAACGTGAAAAGCAAAATCAGGAAGAGCAGGACAGTTAATTTTAATTAATTGCTTTGTTGTTCAGGCTTTTCAACTACGCGGCGGTATGATTTATTCATCCGCCGCGTAGGCGTTTTTGGGTTTCCCGCTTATTGATATTTTGCTTACTCAAAATCAAGTTGTATATTCGTGTAGCAGTCTGTCGATAATTTCCTCTCCTTGATTGCAAATTACGCGGAAGCTAAAAATTTGTGAATTATTATTCTGTAATTTTATATTCAAGACTTTGATTTTTAGTGAATTATGGTATTATGCCGCACCTGCTGAAGCGGAGCCTGCTTTGCTCCAGTAGACGTGGAGAAGTGGCCGAGTGGCCGAAGGCACTCCCCTGCTAAGGGAGCATACCTCAAAAGGGTATCGGGGGTTCGACTCCCCCCTTCTCCGCCATTGAATTCAAGCAAAAAGCTCAATCGAAAGATTGGGCTTTTTTGTTTTTTAATTGGACAATTTTTTGTTATCAAGTTTGTCGAATGGGCTGGGCAAGTTGGTGCTGAGCGTAGCGATGTTCAGCGCGATCCAGCAACATGGTCTGTATTGATGTAAGTGCCCGTCAAAAAAATCCAATAAAAAAAGCCGATGTGTTTGCATCGGCTTTTTTTATTGGGCGTGAAAAATGAATTTTACAGTGCGCTAATTTTTTGGATTTGCTCGCGCAATTTTTCTACAGCAAGCTTATTTTCATTCACGCGTTTGCGCTCGTTTTCGACAACTTCAGCTGGTGCTTTTTCGACAAATGCGGCATTGCCCAACTTGGCTTCGGTGCGCTCAATATCTTGCTGTAGTTTGTTGCTTTCCTTGGTTAGGCGCGCAATTTCAGCGTCCTTATCGATTATGCCTGCCATAGGCACCAGGATTTCCATTTGGCCTACCAGCGCCGTTGCAGACATGGGTTCAGCGTCTCCCGGATTTAACCAGGTAACGCTTTCCAGCGATGCCAGTTTCTTCAGGAATTGCTGGTTGGCTCGCAAGCGTTGCTGATCATCTGTGCTGCCATTTTTAAACAGGACGTTGAGATCTTTGGCGGGCGAGATATTCATTTCACCGCGAATGTTGCGCACACCCAGAATCACCGCTTGTAACCACTCAACATCTTTTAATGCCTGTTGATCTATCTTGTTGTCATCGGCGATAGGGTAGGCTGCATGCATAATGGTTTCGCCACTAACACCAGCCAACGGTTTGATTTTTTGCCAGATCTCTTCGGAAATAAATGGCATTAACGGGTGAATCAACCGCAATACGGTTTCCAGCACGCGAATCAAGGTGCGACGTGTACCTTTCTTGCGCGCATCACTGCCTTCGGATTTATCAAACAGTATTGGCTTGGATAATTCCAGATACCAATCGCAGTATTCGTTCCAGACGAATTCGTAAATGGCCTGAGCCGCAAGATCAAGCCGGTAGCTATCCAAGGCTTCTGTAACTTGCTTCTCTGCAAGTTGGAGCTTACTGATGATCCAGCGATCTGCGACCGACAATTCGAAATCGGTGCTGCCATCCTGACCACAATCCTTATCTTCGCATTGCATTAACACATAGCGAGTGGCGTTCCAGATTTTGTTGCAGAAGTTTCTGTAGCCTTCTACGCGGCCCATATCAAATTTGATGTCGCGTCCGGTCGAGGCCAGCGAACAAAAAGTGAAGCGCAATGCATCAGTGCCGTAGGCCTGAATGCCTTCCGGAAATTCTTTGCGGGTTTGCTTTTCGATTTTTTGTGCATCTTTTGGATTCATTAGTCCGGTGGTGCGTTTTTGCACCAGGGTTTCCAGATCTATGCCATCAACTATGTCGAGCGGGTCGAGCACGTTGCCTTTGGATTTGGACATCTTCTGGCCTTGGCTATCGCGAACCAGACCGTGCACATATACAGTTTTAAATGGAACTTGCGGGGTGCCATCGTCATGCTTCACCAAATGCATAGTGAGCATAATCATGCGTGCTACCCAGAAGAAAATAATATCGAAGCCGGTGACCAACACGTCAGTCGGATGAAATTTTTTCAGGAATTCAGTTTGTTCCGGCCAGCCTAGCGTTGAGAAGGTCCACAGGCCCGAACTGAACCAGGTATCCAGTACGTCTTCGTCCTGATTCAGGCTGACATCAGCACCCAGATTGTATTTGCTGCGCACTTCGGCTTCGTTGCGGCCTACATAAACTTTACCACTCGCGTCATACCAGGCGGGAATGCGGTGGCCCCACCACAACTGGCGACTGATACACCAATCCTGAATATCGCGCATCCAGGAGAAGTACATGTTTTCGTATTGCTTGGGCACGAACTGGATGCGGCCATCTTCTACGGCGGCGATGGCAGGCTCTGCCAAAGGCTTGGTGCTCACATACCATTGATCGGTCAACCAAGGCTCGATCACCACGCCCGAGCGATCACCGCGCGGTACTTTTAAGCCGTGGTCATCAATTTTTTCAAGCAACTCACTAGCTTCAAAAGCGGCAACGATTTGTTTGCGCGCCTCGTAGCGATCCATGCCGGCAAATTGCGCGGGCAGACTGCTATCCAGTTGAGTGTTAATGCCGCCATCGAGATTGAATATTTGTGCCTGTGCTAATACCGCCGCGTTTTTATCCAGCACGTTAATGAGCGGCAGGTTGTGGCGTTTGCCAACTTCATAGTCATTGAAGTCGTGGGCCGGGGTGATTTTTACGCAACCGGTTCCGAATTCGCGATCTACATAATCATCGGCAATAATAGGTATCAAACGATTTACCAGCGGCAGTAATACAAATTTTCCGATCAGGGATTTATAGCGCTCATCGTCAGGATGAACTGCGACAGCGCTATCGCCGAGCATGGTTTCGGGGCGAGTGGTGGCAACCACCAGATAATTTTTGCCTTCCGCCGTAGTAGCGCCATCAGCCAATGGGTAGCGCAGATTCCACAGGCTGCCTTTCTCATCGTGGTTTTCTACTTCCAGGTCGGAAATGGCAGTGTGCAGTTTCGGGTCCCAGTTCACCAGACGCTTGCCGCGATAAATCAATCCATCATCATGCAGGCGAACGAATGCTTCCTGTACTGCCGCCGATAAGCCGTCGTCCATGGTGAAGCGCTCGCGGCTCCAGTCTACTGATGAGCCCAGACGGCGAATCTGGCGAGTAATGGTGCCACCGGATTGTTCTTTCCACTCCCAGACTTTCTCCAGGAATTTCTCGCGGCCCAGATCGTGGCGGCTGATATTTTGCGCGGCCAGTTGGCGCTCCACCACCATTTGGGTGGCGATACCGGCGTGGTCGGTTCCCACTTGCCACAGAGTGTCGTCACCGCACATACGGCGATAGCGAATTAACGCATCCATTACCGCATTGTTAAAACCATGACCCATGTGCAGGCTACCAGTCACATTGGGTGGTGGGATCATAATGCAGTAGGGGTTTTGCCCGCCTGCCGGCTTGAAGTAGCCTTTTTCTTCCCAGGTTTGGTACCACTGGCGTTCGATAGCATGGGGTTGGTAGGTTTTATCCATCGCGTAGTGACTCTCTTCGACTAAGGCCCTGCTTAAGCAAGCCGGAAATGACAAAAAATGGGGTGCGATTATAGCCTTTTTTGACCCGCTTGAGCGGCCATTTGCACCGGTGATTTTCGCGATCTTGGTGTAATATGATCACCATTTTTCACGGGTTGGAATCGAGTGGATGACAAGCAGCAGTTTTAATCAGGCTATTGATGCAGTGATAACCTGGGTAGATGGGGCGGATCCTTTTCATGCCGCAAAATTAGATCATTACCTCGCAAGTGTAGGTAAAAAGCGTACGGGTTCAGCCAGTTCAACTCGTTTTCATGATGCAGGAGAGGTGGAGTATTGTGTTACCTCTATTCTTAAGTTTGCTCCCTGGATCAGAACCATTTTTATTGTAACTGATCAACAGGTTCCTGATTTGATGAGGAAGTTGCAGGGTACTCGCTTTGAAAATAAAGTAAAAATAATTGATCACCGGGAAATCTTTGCTGGCTACGAGCAATTCCTTCCTACATTCAATAGCAGTTCTATTCTAACGATGCTCTGGAGAATTCCCGATCTCACCGAACAGTTTATTTTTTTTAACGATGATTTTATTCTCATTAAACCGGTAGTGCCCGAGAATTTTTTTGTCGCTGGGGATGTATTAATACGTGGGAAATGGCACTGGATGAGTGACTACCTGCCTCACCGCTGGTTGTTTCGGTTAATTAAGCGAGTGTTGGGCACGGGCGCATCCAACGCTAACATTCGACCTGGGCACAGAGTCAGGCAAGAGCTGTCTGCGCGAATTGTTGGTTTTAATCGGAAGTATTTTCGATTGCCTCACGTGCCACATGCATGGCGGCGTTCTAGCTTTCAGTCATTTTTTACTGCAAATCCAGACGTGCTTCATAACAATATTGAACCAAAATTAAGGTCGTCTAATCAATTCGTAGTTGAAGCATTAGCTTGTCATCTCGAAATTTCGGCGGGTACTGCGAGGATTGACCCGAAAGTGCGCAACGTTCAATTGAAGCCGGGTCAGCAGTCGTTGATTAGAATACGACAAAAGTTGACTTCTGCCGTGAATGATCTCGATAAACTGTTTTTGTGTGTTCAGAGTTTGGAGGCGTCATCGAAGGTAAAACAAGCTTTTATTTTGTCATGGCTGGATAAAAATATTGGAACTCTTGAACAGTTTTTGAAAAATGAAGAGGCTCGTCCCTGAGTCTCTCGATTAATCTGACCTTTGGTACAATCGTTTGCGATAAAGAATTGACGGCATAAGTACATGCGCCAAAGCTCGTTGCTGATCAGTTTTTTCAACTGGATCGCTCAGCAGGTTTACTGTTTTGGTTGCAGGGTGATAGGTGGCTGCCACAGCAGTTTCATCTGGCTTGAGAATAGTTAGCCGATAGTCCACGTCAGTGTCCTGAGTCATTAGCGCGAAATAATCTTCAAACTGGATTAATGCGCGGCCAGGGCTCTGGCGATCGGCTGCAAGATCGCGTCCCAGCATTGGGTGCTGGCCAGAAACGCCCATTAAAGACAACAGGGTAGGGGCCAGGTCGATTTGGCTGGCGAGGGTTTTTACTCGCT
>JACCEA010091365.1_pt1 | contig 33701 bp, 30 predicted proteins | sample 7449851 | NCBI WGS metagenome assembly JACCEA01 (sample SAMN15323453, study PRJNA562643) | freshwater metagenome | isolation source: river surface water | place: USA:Blue River Watershed | collected 2017-08-18 | reverse complement strand
GTACAGGTTCTCCTGCAACTGGAGGCACGTATAATTGGGGGTCTTCTGCTACAGAAAGAGCGGTTGGGGCAATGACTTCTGGCGGGTTTGCTAGCCCTAACAATATAATGGCATTTTTCAGAAACACCAATGCAACTGATAATATTACCCAATTGACAATTGATTACAACGCTGAACGATATAGAATTAATACAGCATCATCTTCAATTCAATTTTTCTATTCTTTAAATGGTTCAACTTGGATTTCAGTAACTGCTGGTGATATTGCTGCTGCTTCATTTCCAACAGGAGCAAGCTCATATACCATGGCAACTCCTTTAATAGTTTCGAAAACTGGAATAACAATATCTAGTTTATCAATTGCCCCAAACTCTGACTTCTATTTAAGATGGAATATTAACACAACTGGTTCCAATTCACAAGGGATAGGAATCGATGATGTAAGTGTAACAGCTACTTTTGTTGCTCCATCAACCTCAATCACCACAACAAGTTTATCATCCTCTTCATTTACTGTTAACTGTTCAACTCCAGCGACTGGGACAGTTGACTTTACTTCAACAGGATCATTCACAGCAGGGAACGTTTACACGGCACAACTATCAAATTCAGCTGGAAGTTTTGCAAGTCCAACAAGTATTGGAACATTGAACTCAACTTCTAATATTGGAACAATCAACATTTCTATTCCAGCAGGAACAGCAACAGGTGGTGGATACAGAATTCGTGTTGTTTCTTCAACACCAGCCACAACTGGAACAGATAATGGATCTAACATAACTATAACATTGAATCCTTGTGCAATCACAACAGGTCTTGTCTCTGGCGGACCTTTTGCTGTCGATTGTTCAACAAGTGATGCAGGAAGTGTTGCCTTTACTTCTTCTGGAACCTTTGCAGTTGGAAATACTTTTACTGTTCAATTATCGAATGCCTCGGGGAGTTTTGCTAGCCCTACAACAATTGGAACCTTAACAGGCGCTTCAGCTGAAGGACTTAATCCAAGCGGCTCAATTAATTTTACCATTCCAAGTGCAACAGCAACAGGCGCTGGTTATTTGATTCGCATTATTTCTTCAAATCCATCCGTGACAGGTTCAAGTTCTGCGGCAAATACAGTAACACTTTCTGGTGGACCTTGTACACTAGAGCCACCACGCATGTCTTCTGTTATCATTAACTCATGTGATGGATTATGCACCGAAGGTAACAACGAACTTGTATTTGGAACTTCTGGGGGATATTCTTTCACCGTTAATACAACTAATTTTGATTTTCAGTATGGCTCAACCTTTCCAGGGACGAACTACACCGATGTCCTTGTAAATAATTCTGCAACTATCAACCTTTTAAACACCGCTGCTGGTTGTGGAACCCTTTTTATCGATGCTACAGGCACAACCATTCCTGCTAATTCAAATTGGATGTTAGCTTCAAATGCACTTTGCGATGAAGCATTAACTTGGAATGGATTATGTGGTTCAGGACCAATTTATGTCATTTTTCAAAATGATGCTGATTGGAACACTGGAGGTAACTTTGCAAATAATCCATCAAGTCCTGGTACAAGATTTTACCGCACAAATATCACTACGACAGTTGGAACAACATTTACAATTGATTACACGACAGATGGAAGTTATGCGAATTCTGATGGTGTATTTGCCACGTTTGATATCGATGGTGGTGCCTCAACTAGCTATGGGGATAATGATTGTATTTTGGACCCTGTTTTACTTCCTTCAGAATTGGTTTCATTTTACGGAATGAACAATCATGAAATCAACAGTATTTACTGGCAAACGGCATCAGAACAAAACAATGATTATTTTACATTGAGTCATTCTACAGACGGCTATAATTTCGTTCAAATCGCTCAATTGGATGGTGCTGGAAATTCAGATCAAACGCTTTCCTATTCGTTCGACCATGTTCGTCCTTCAGCTGGTATTAACTATTACAAATTATCATCTACTGATTTTGATGGAACAAATTACTCAAAAGGAATCATCGCAATTAACACAAAAAGCAATTTAAGTTTTTACAATGTAATTACTTCAAGCATTGAATTGAGCTCAAAATCTTCTGTGGCATTGTATTCATTGGAAGGTAAATTGATATTAACTGCAGAAAATACAACTCAGATTCCATTTAATGAAACCGGTGTTTACTTATTAGTGAATCAATTAACGGGAGAAACAGAGCGCATTTTCATACCAGAATAATGCTAGATACTCCTGTTCTGCTTGACCAGGAGTAGCTGTTATTTCGCATGGGATTTCCAAACAAATCGCATCCATTAAAGTGGAATATCCGCTTCTAGAAACAATCATTTTACTTGATAGAAAATAGTCATCGCTTTTCAACCAATCATCTGATGGATGGCTGTTTTCTATCTCTTCATCTAACGAACTTAGTATTTCCTTGGGCGCAATTAGAACATTATAACCTTCATCCGTTTTAAATGATTCTAATTGTTGCTCAAGGAATTGTTTCGCATAAATTGGTGGACCACTAACAACTATTAATCGATCAATTTCTTTCTCTTCCTTTAAAACATACCGATTAAAACGTGATAAGATTCCGATATAATTAACCGTTAATCCTGCTTTATTTCTGCTTAAATCACCCGCAAATTTGGAATCATCTGTGTCCAGAACCCAAATTTCATCAAAGGCTCGCATGTAGGAAAGATGGATCTTTTGAACCCAGCGTTCATACCATTTAAGCGGTAAATTCAATTGATGTGTCATGAAAATAGAACGTGTGTTTTTTGATCTAAAACCATAACGGTGGTCAGAAATTACAACATCTATCTGAAAAAAATCGACGTAGTTTTCAACTTGCGTTTTTTCCTCATCTTGCCGACTCTTCAAGTAAGAGAATTGTTTTAATAGATCCAGCGAAAACTTGCCTTTACCCCCAAATTCGAATGGATAACCATCGTGATCAATATAAGTAACATTGGAAAAATATTGCTGAAAAATGGATTGTTGTTCAGCAGAGCAAGCAATAAAAATACGATTATCATTTCTCAGCAAAATGTCAATCAAACCAATGCAACGTGAGACATGCCCCATTCCCCAGTTCAAAGGAGAAAGCAAAACGCGTTGTTTTTTGATATCAGTTGGCAACATTTTCCGAAGGTAATTCAGAATTCTTGAATGCTATGCACGAATTTTCATTTTTTTGATTGTCAATCCCAACTTTGCTTTTATCTTTAACGTTTAGAACAAAGATAAACACACAGACTATGTTTGATAAAAACGAATTTAGAAAATATGCTACTAAACACATGGGTTTAAGTAGTATGCACATGGATCATTACATTGAGTCTTCATTGACACCTTATATCATCGAAGAGCGTTCTATGAACATGACACAAATGGACGTATTCTCGCGTTTAATGATGGACAGAATCATATTCTTGGGAACAGGAATTGATGATTATGTTGCAAACATTATCAATGCGCAATTATTATTCTTGGAATCAGCAGATCCTAATAAAGACATCCAAATCTATTTGAATTCTCCAGGTGGATCAGTTTATGCTGGATTGGGAATTTATGATACGATGCAATACATCAAACCAGACGTTGCAACAATTTGTACGGGAATGGCTGCTTCAATGGGAGCTGTTTTGATGTGTGCTGGAGCTGAAGGAAAACGTTCTGCTTTAAAACATGCTCGCGTTATGATTCACCAACCATTAGGTGGAGCGCAAGGACAAGCATCGGATATTGAAATTACAGCACGTGAAATTCAAAAGTTGAAAAAAGAATTGTACGACATTATCGCTACACATTCTAAACAACCATTTGATAAAGTGTGGGCTGATTCAGACCGTGATTACTGGATGACTTCTGAAGAAGCAAAAGAATATGGAATGGTGGATGAAATTTTGATTCGCAATCCAAAATAATTTACCTTTGTAAAATGTAACGAAAGTCCATCCGTCATTTGGCGGGTGGCTTTTTTGTCAAAAAATACTATGTCAAAAAAAGATTCAGGTTGTTCCTTTTGTGGTAGATCTCGTGCTGAGGTTGGAATTTTAATTGCTGGAGTTTCTGGACACATTTGTGAAAGCTGTGTTCAACAAGCACATTCAATTATCAAAGAAGAAGATTTAACTGATAAATCGAAATCGGGTAATGAAGTTGTGAATGTTTTGAAACCATCAGAGATTAAAGCGAAACTCGATGAATATGTAATTGGTCAAGAAGATGCGAAAAAAGTACTTTCTGTGGCTGTTTACAATCACTACAAACGATTGAATCAACCAGCTTCTAAAGACGAGGTAGAAATTGAAAAATCAAATGTAATTCTTGTTGGACGAACAGGAACAGGAAAAACACTTTTAGCGAAAACAATTGCAAAGATGTTGAATGTTCCGTTTTGTATTGCTGATGCTACTGTTTTAACAGAAGCCGGATACGTTGGTGAAGATGTTGAAAGTATTTTATCGCGTTTATTACAAGCATCTGACTACAATGTGAATGCTGCCCAACACGGAATTGTATTTATTGATGAGGTTGATAAAATTGCCCGTAAAAGCGATAATCCATCAATCACACGTGATGTTTCTGGAGAAGGAGTTCAACAAGCGCTTTTAAAATTACTAGAAGGTTCGATTGTGAATGTACCACCACAAGGAGGAAGAAAACATCCTGAACAAAAAATGATTCAAATCGATACCAAAAATATTCTCTTCGTTTGTGGAGGAGCATTTGACGGAATCGAAAAAATAATCGCAAGTCGTGTTAACCGTCAAACGATCGGTTTCTCAACATCTGAAGTTGAACGCATCGATAGTGAAAGTTTATTGAAATACATCAACCCAACGGATATCAAGTCGTTTGGTTTGATTCCTGAATTAATTGGTCGTTTCCCAGTTCTTACGTATTTAGAACCATTGGATGCAGCTTCATTAAAACGTATTTTGACTGAGCCGAAAAATGCATTAGTGAAACAATATGTTCGTTTGTTTGATATTGATGGAGTTAAATTGAGTTTCGACGCTGATGTATTGGACTTTATTGTAACCAAAGCAATCGAATTCAAACTTGGAGCACGTGGTTTACGTTCAATTTGTGAAGCGATTCTAAACGACGCGATGTACGAATTGCCATCTAAAAACGAATCCGAATTCAGAGTAACGTTGGACTATGCAGCTGCTCAATTCACAAATTCGAAAATGGCAAAATTGCGCGTAGCGTAAACACCTGAAAAAAATCAGATCCTTTAATTTTTAAGCTTTTTTAATTGATTTTAAATCGGCAATACTTAATGACACTTCCTTTTGCAGTGAAGAGTTTTTCGTAATGTGTTTTAATATGAAAAATATCGCGCGTTTGTTGATCGATGTTTTCTGGAAGTTCTCCATACAAATCCCATGTCAACTCCAATAATTCGTAGTTGTGTTCTTTGATTTGTTCTTCGGTGTACTCAAACAATAAATCTGAATCGGTTTTCATGTGCACAAGCCCACCCGGTTTCAATAATTTGCGGTAACGCGCCACAAATGGTCCTGATGAAAGTCGTTTATTCGGTTTATTTGGCTGTGGATCGGAAAAGGTTAACCAAATTTCATCGACTTCATTTTCTTCGAAACAATCGTTGATAAAATCGATTTTTGTTCTCAAGAAAGCAACGTTATTCAATTCTGCTTCAATTGCCTCTGTCGCTCCAATAAACATACGTGCTCCTTTTATATCGCAGCCAATAAAATTCTTTTCTGGAAAATGTTTCGCTAATCCAACTGTATATTCGCCCTTTCCACATCCCAATTCCAAAACTATCGGATGATCGTTTTTAAAATAGTCTGAACGCCATTTCCCTTTCATCTCGTATTCTTCACCAATTGTAGGTTCGAACACATTCTCATACTCTTTTATCGCAGCGAACCGACGAATTTTATCTTTTCCCATTTTGCAAAGTTAACACTCGAGGATTAATTTACAATTGAAAATTCAACTGTATAACCTGTATGTTTGCGAATATTCAACACTCTTCCATCATCAAAAATCAAATATTGACCTTTGATTCCTGCGAGTTTACCTACTATATCAGCAGTTTTATCAAACGATAAACTTGAAACTTTCGTCGGAAACTCTATGACAGGATAATTTAACTCGATTACTTCATCGTCTTCCGTGAAAAACTGAGTTAAGTCAGCAGGCAATTGATCGTGAAGTGTCCATTTTTCATCAACGAGATCAATCGAATCATCCACTTCATTTTTCAACATGCGTTGCCAATTCGTTTTGTCCGAAAAGAAAGATTTTAGCGCAACTTCCAACATTCCCGCTTCATAACGGTTTGGGGTTTCAGCAATGCGAATCGCAGCTGTAGCCCCTTGATCAATCCAACGTGTTGGAACTTGTGTGATGCGCGTCACTCCTACTTTGACAATATCCGAAGCTGCTAAATAAACAATGTGCGGCGTATTGTGATTGCGTTCTTCCCATTCAGGATCTCGGCCTTCACCTAAATGTGCACGACATAATTCCGGACGAATCGTACATTCCGTTGCTTCCGGAGCATTCATAAAACAATTGTAACAAAAACCATCACCAAATGATTTTTTCGTCACTTTACTACATGACGAACAAATGATTTGGCCATTCCAACGTAAGGCGATTGTTTTTCCAACGCACTCATTCATCACAATATCTTCGGATAAATTCAAGGTGTAAATAACCGTATCCGCTAGGTCAACGGACATTTTTCTCAAATTCCCTGAACTCATTATTCTTCTGGTAAGATTTGCATTTTATCAGCAAAGTGATAGCAATAATCACGTAAATCTTCACAAATCAATGTTTCACCTGTTGCTTTTTCAAAGGTGTCAGCCATTGTCAATAATGTTTGATGAAAGAATTGTTTCATTTCTTCAATTGACATTTCTTTTGTCCAAAGATCGATTTTCATCGTATTTTTTTCTTTTGGATCCCACAACGAAAGCATGAATGCAGATGCTGGCGCATTGTCCATTTGTCCGTCTGGTGCTGACCACTTCATGCCGATTGGCAAGTTATTTTCGTTTAATCCAACTTTAATTTGAATTTCAGATGTTTTTACAATTTTATCTTCCATTGTTAATCTATTTCGTATTCTACAAGAATATCGGTGTAAGGTGTTTTTATTAATTGTTCAACTGTAATATCTTTCGCTTCCATATATTTCAAAATCATACGATAACCTAAGAACTGACCTAAACGATCTGGTCCTTTTTCCGGTAATCCAATGGTGAAAGGCCCTTCTTTTAGTAGATTTTTGGTGTTCAATTCATTTATTGTAAACAACATTTTTTCGTCAACCAGGTACTTCCATAGTGAATATTCATTATCGAGTGCCCACTTATAATCTTCTGCTGAATAGCGCAATATCAGTTCAGGTTCTTTGTTTGGAAAAGCCGCTTGTGTCAAATAAAGAATTTTTCCCCAACGGATAATATGCTCAGCCAAGTTTCCATCAACTTCTTCCACATAGTGTGTCATAACCCATGAACAAATCGCATCGCGGGTCATGAACTTCGGTTCCATGGCATCTTTAATCCACTGGTAAAAAGGTTCTTCAGGTAATTCTTTCACCACATCAGTTGATGCACCCAAATAATTATCTAAACCAATTCCAATCTGTTTTTCAGTGCTAAAGGCATTTGAATTGAACAACGAATTCATAAAAACAATGTTTTCTGGTATTTTTCCTGAAGGAATGTGGAATTTCAAATGTTTAAATCCATCAATCAATTCTGATTTATAGCTTGTTAAATTTGAAAACTTCTGAGCGATTCTTTTTTCTAGTCGTTTGATGAATGGGTCTCTTAAAAAAAGTGTCAAACTCTTTTCAAAACTTGAATCGGACGCATTAGACATTCGTATACAAAAACCCAAGTTGTACTCATAAATTTCAGGAATTTTGTCCATGAATTTGTGATGCATTACAATTCGATTGGATGGTCGTGTATTTACTAAGCTAGAATCTAGATTTAGAAAGTCAATATTCACCTCAGTTTTAGACGCGTCCACATCTAGTGGATTACTGCCACAACTTGCTAAAACAAGAATTACCAAGAGGAATGTAAAAATGCTTTTAAGAGTCATTATTATTCTTTAATATTGTAGTCCAAAAGTACATAAATCAAAGGATTTGTGAAATTTTTTAGACTATTTAAAGCAAAAGAAAAGACATGAAAAAATTTTTATACTCAGTAGTTGCCTTAGGACTAACATTATCAGCTCAAGCACAAGAAGCTGCTGACAAAGATTTTCAAGCGGGAATCATACTTGGATCTGGATTAAATTTCCAAAAAATGGGAACAAAAACGATTCAAACAAATGGAGTTGGTAATGATTTAACAATTGGTGCCAATTTTAATTTTAGTCTGAACGAATCAATTGCGTTTTGTACGGGAGCAGAATTTGATTTTAATACTATCAAATTTGATTATGCGCAAGATGGAAAGCCTTCAATTTACTATCGTTACAACGATACACAAATTTTACAAAAAGGAGATGCTGGAAATTCAGCTACAGACAATTACTTTCAGTTAGTGACAAGAAACCAAAAATCAGTTTATTTGACAGTACCAACAATGATGTTATTTAGAACGAATTTCATTGGTTACTTCCGTTACTTCGGGAAATTTGGACTTCGCAATAGTTTCTTGTTATCGACTAAAAGCAATGACGAAGGATTTAATTTTGGTCCTGGATATACCAACGGTGCTTCAGGTTCTAACGATGCTATGAAAGCATCTGGCGACATGTTCTTCTTTAAAAGTGCAGTTGGATTAGCAGGTGGAGCAGAATGGAATTTCTCAGGATCAACTTGTTTAGTTGCTGAAATTGGATATTACTATGGATTTACACCTTTGTTTTGGGGTCGTAATGCAGATTCTGATAAAACCACGCTTTACACTAGAGCTGGAGAAAATGGAACGACATCTGATGCTTATTTAGCAAACAAAGCAACGCAAGGACAATTGATGTTCAAAGTTTCCATCTTATTCTAAGATCCTTGAATTACCAAAAAGCATCTCAACATATTACAGCCTGGTTGAATCACTACTGTGAATCAGCTGGACTTTCTGGTTTTATCATTGGAATTTCTGGAGGAATTGATTCTGCATTGACTTCAACACTTTGCGCATTGACAGGTAAAAAAACCATTTTGGTAAACATGCCTATTCGACAATCTCAAAGCGAATATGACAGAGCATCACATCATATTGCGGATTTAAAAAAACGTTTTTCAAATGTGGAAAGCATTGAGGTGAATTTAACTTCAATCTTTGAACTAATGGAGAACACGTATCCGAAAGACACAGTTGAGAATCAACTTGCAATGGCAAATACACGTGCACGATTGCGAATGACAACCTTGTATGCCTTGGGTCAATCAAATGCTTGCTTAGTTGCTGGAACTGGAAATAAAATTGAAGACTTCGGAGTTGGATTTTTTACGAAGTACGGTGATGGCGGTGTTGATTTGAGTCCAATTGCGGATTTGACAAAATCAGAAGTAAAAAGTATGGCTCAAGAAGTTGCTGTAATACAAGAAATTTTGGAAGCGAAACCAACGGATGGACTGTGGGGTGACAGCCGCACAGATGAAGATCAATTGGGAGCAAGTTATCCTGAACTTGAATGGGCCATGGACTTCGTTGGAGATGAAACGAATTTATCGCCGCGTGAAGTAGAAGTTTTGGCAATTTATCGCCGATTAAATCGTATAAACAAGCATAAAATGGAACCAATTCCAGTTTGTATGATACCACAACAAATAAGAATTTCAATATAAACAACCTAAACATTTAATTATGATTAAACTTAAATTGAGCCTTTCAATTTTCTCCCTGCTTTCAATAGGCGCTCTATTTTCGCAAGTTGATTTCAACAACTACACCACTGCGAAATCTAAAGGCAAGATACCTGTTGACTTTACAAAACAGACGTATACGAAAGTACAAGAAGACATTAAAAAAGGAAAAGAAGAATTAAATCAGAATCAAGAGAGAGTATTTTTTGAAGGTACTAACTATGCGATCGATGAAATTTTACATTCAGGATTGGTAATTTATGGTGATGAAATGTCAAATTACATCTCAGAAGTTGCAGATCACTTATTGAGAAATGATTCAGACCTACGTTCTCAATTGCGATTTTACATTATCAAATCCAACGCGTCAAATGCGTTCAGTACTGATCAAGGAATTGTATTTGTAACAACTGGATTATTATCCCAATTAACATCAGAAGCACAAATTGCTTATGTTTTGGCACATGAGATTTCGCATTACACCGAAAAACATGTAGTTGAAACGTTTGATTATAAGACAAAAGGTTATCGCCAAAGTGATCGAATTGCAAGCTTGAGTCAATATTCAAAAGACAAAGAATTTGAAGCTGACAAATTAGGTGTTAAACTATACAATGCTGCTGGATATTCAGAAGAAGAAATAATTTCAACGTTCGATGTATTAATGTACTCGTATTTACCATTTGACGAGGTAGTATTTCCAATTTCATATTTTAACAAAGACGGATTTTATATTCCGACCACATTATTTCCGAGTAAAAAGTATGAAATTAAGGCTATAGAAGATTACGATGATTCAAATAGTTCGCATCCAAACATTAAAAAAAGAAAAGAAGCAGCTGAAATCGAAATTGGCACTTATTCAAACTGGACAGATGTAACGCAACGTCTTGGCGAAGAACGTTTCAAAGAAATAAGAAACATCGCTCGATTCGAAAGTGTTAGAAATGACATCATTGATAATCAATACGGGAATGCACTTTATTCCATTTTCATTCTAGAAAAAGACTTTCCAAATTCGATGTACTTGAAAAGAATGAAAGCACAGACTTGGATGAATTTAATGTTGTACAAAGCTGAAAATAAATCATCACAAACAATTCAAAAAACTTCAGAACTAGAAGGTGAATCTGCTACACTTCATTTCTTTTTGAAAAAGTTATCCAAAGAAGCATTAATTTCATTATCGCTGCGCCAAGTTTATGATTTGTACAAATCAAATCCTAACGATGAAGAAATCAAAGCCGTTTATACGAAATACGTAAAAGATTTAGCAGGAAATTCTCAGTTCAAATTAGAGAAAATATCTAAAAAATCATTTAATGATGCAGCACAAGATTTTGTTAAAGCAAGTAAAGATTCCATCAAACCGATAGAAAAAGATACAGTTGCTAAGACGTCAAAATACGATAAAATTAAAAGCAAGAAGAATGCAGATAATCCATCAAATTTTGATTCTTCGAAATTCTACCTGTATGGTTTAAATGACATTTTAGATGATAAACTTTTTTCTGATTTATATGCTGAAAACAAAGCAGAATGGGATCGATTAGATAAAGAAAAAGAAGAATATAATGCACTTTCTAAAAAAGAAAAGAAAGCGTATAACAAAGCGAAAGCTGCAGAATCTGAAAAGCTTGGGATTAAAGAGCTTATTGTAGTTGAACCGATGGTTCTTAGCTACAAACACGGAGAAGTGGACAATATAAAATCAGAAAAATTGGAAAGTGACTTTTCTGAGGCCATTGAAAGTTCAGCAGAACTGGCAGGAATCAAAACCTATTCGGTTGACAGTAGAACGCTAGCTACAAAAGGAACCCAAGGCTACAATGAACGAAGTATTTTGATTAACATGTTAAATCAAATTGCCGCAGATGAAGACATTAATATTTTTCCAGTTGACTACCAATTGTTAAAACAAATATCTGCTGACTACGGAACATCTAAGGTAATGTTCTCACTTGTTGAGCATGAGTATTCTGCAAACATTTCAGCTTCAGGAGTTTTGTCTTCAGTGATTATTTACCCAATTCTCTTCATCTACGTTCCTGTAGGAATTCTATCTGGAAGTAATACTGAAATGAATATGTTGATTTTAGACCTAGAATCAGGTAAAATAGAAAATGGTGTAAGTTACTATTTTAAAGATTCTCCTAAAAAACTTCAATTAGGAGCTCATGTCTATGACATTTTAAAAACAATGGGTGAATCTAACTAATTATTACAACTAAAAAATTAACAATGAAAACATACATCATATTATTTATAAGTCTTTTCATTTCTACTTTTTCTTTTTCGCAAAAGAACAATGGGTATTATGGAAAACGATTTTTTGTTGACCTGGAAGGATTAGCAAATTACCCTTTATTCTCAAATTTTTTGAATGAAGCTCAATATGGTTACAAAGCTGACGGTAAAAAATTAGTCACTAAAAATGATAATTTAAACACAGGATTTCGCATTAATGCAGGATATGCCGTAAAACGAAACTTGGGTCTATCTCTTGAATTCGGTCAAGATTATTCAAGTGTCAAAATAGACAATAGTGAGCCGTTATATATAGCACAATACTATAACGTCTATGTTAAGCATGAAATGATTGATGTTAAAACAACCGTCTTTATCCCAAAACTTGAATTTGCAACTTCTAAAGCTCTACTTCCAATGGGGCTTAGTCATCAATTAGGTTTTGGCATTGCATATTCCAAAGCTGTTGATAAGGACTATTTATACCAAATAATTGACTATAGTGCAGGAAATTACGCTCCAACACTATACTCTACATCTAATTCTGATGTGGACCCTGTTAATTTTAATAAGTTTAAAACCGTTAAAAAGTTTGTTTTGTTATATGCATTGAACATGCGAACACCGATTACGAAGAGTTTGATGTTTAATTACGGGATTAAATACACAATAAACATTGGTAAAACTCCAAACGATTATTACTATTCTTATAGTGGTGATCCAACGTTAAGCTATACAAGATCAGTTGAGAATGCGATTGCTAGACATCGTAGTTTATCTTTCATGAATGCCTTTGTTGGATTAACACTTGTCCTTTAAATAAATTAAAACTAAAAAAGGCGGGTTTGAAATTCAAACCCGCCTTTTTTTATGCCTTATTTTCTACTTAATTTGCTTCAGGTGCTAATCTTAACACAATTCCATCAATCTCTTCACTGATATGAATTTGACAACCTAATCGACTATTCGATTTCACAAAAAATGCTTGATCCAACATATCTAGTTCTGCATCGCTTTGTTCCGGTAAATCAGTTTCAGATTCCAAATAACATTGACATGTTGCGCACATTGCCATCCCTCCACATTCTCCTTTCACTGGCAATTCATATGACTTACACAATTCCATGATATTCATGTTCATATCAGTTGGAGCAATTAATTCATGCGCCTCTCCTTCTCTATCTATAATGGTAACTGTAATTTCGTTCATGCTATTTTTTTGTACAAAATTAGTATTTTCCCATTAATTGTAAATACGCAAAATGTTAGAACCATTATAAACAGTTTGATACTGTCGTAAGCCGAATTCAGAACCAGTTATTGCAGAGCCGTCATAAAGTGAATATCGAGCGGTTGAGCATGAATCAATTAATTGTAAAAAATTATCATTATCTGGATATAAAGGCATCCCACATAGCGCATCTGGATCTTCAGGTGAATGTCTATCAAAGGCAACAAATTCATCGATTGCTCTTCTATAAACTATGATTCCTCTTGAACCACCAGAAACATAAGTCCATCCTCCAACACCCATTAATCCTGAATAACTTGGTAAGGTAATGTCAATATTCATGTCAAAAGGAATATTTGGAACAGGGTGCAATTTATTTTTATTACACGCACTGAATACGGAACTTAGAATGACAAAACATAAAATAAATTGTAACTTCATGGCGTTCAATTAGCTTAAAACAAATGTATGAAGATTAAAACGTTATTCGGCTTTCTTTTATTGCTCTTTTTGGTTTTTAACTCAACGTCATGTGGTTCAGCTAAAGTTGGCGATAATCCAGCTTCAGTAGCAGAAGCAGAAGAAATCTTGGCTAAAAAGGCAAAGAAACAAAATAAAATTGCCCGAAAAGAAAAGAAAAAAGCGACAAAGGCATATTGGAAAAGACAATCCAAAGAAGCTCGTAAGTCGGTCAAGCGAAATGCCAAGAGACAACGAAAAATGGCGAGAAGAAATAAAAGACGTTAATCCTCTAATTCCATTAATGCTTCTGTTGCCGTTTCCCAATCTATCATCAATTGATCCAATTCGGATTTGACTTTGCTATATTCAGATAGTAATTTCGAAGATTCTTCTTCGTTCGAATAATCTAAAAGTGCAATTTCCTCATCCATTTTTACAAGTAGTTGTTCGTGTGAGTTAATTGCGTCTTCAATCTTTTTAATCTGATTATTCAATTGATTCTTCCTTCTTTTTAGTTCTTTTGCTTCTTCGAAAGACAACTTTGGCGCATCATTCTGTTTTTTCTCCTTTTCTGAATGTGATTCAACATGTTTAACCTTTTCTTCTGCTAAATCATGGAACATTTTGCGTTTTAAGAATTCCTGAACTCCAAAATGATGAATTTTTAAAGTTTTGTCTTCAATGTCCCAGATCCGATTGGTCAATCCTTCCAAAAATTCGCGATCGTGAGAAACAACGATGAAAGTTCCTTCGTAGTTTTTCAATGCCTCTTTCAAAACCTCTTTGCTTTGAATGTCCAAATGATTCGTTGGCTCATCCAGAATCAACACATTGGATGGGCTTAATAGTAATTGACACAAGGCTAAACGCGTACGTTCACCACCAGATAAAACTCCGACTTTTTTGTCAACATCTTCACCTGTGAAAAGAAAAGCTCCTAACACACTTCTTAAATCACGTCGTATTTCACCAGTTGCAACATCATCAACAGTTTCATAAATCGTTTTTGTCTTATCCAAACTTTCAGCTTGATCTTGCGCAAAATAAGTTATTTGAGCATTGTGCCCCAAATTCACTATTCCTTCACCTTCCAGCTGATTCATGATTCGTTTCAGCAAAGTTGACTTTCCGACACCATTTGGCCCAAGCAAAGCTATCTTTTCCCCTCTACCAACAGTCAAATTGATATTTTTGAACAGCACTTTGTCACCAAACGATTTTCCCATGTCATGCATTTCCAGTACCCATTTCCCAGGTTGGACACTCAAAGGGAAAGCAATTTTCATTTTTGCAACAGTTCCTTTTTCAACTTCGATAATTTCTGTCTTTTCAAGTTTTTTTATCAAGGACTGAGCGAAGGCCGCTTTGTTTTTTTTAGCTCTAAACTTATTAATAAGTTCTTCGGTGTGCTTAATCTCCTTCTCTTGTTGCTTTTTTGCGCCTTCTAAGCGTTCCAATTCTTCTTCTCTCACTTGTTTATACTTCGTATAGGCAAAAGGAAAATCAAACACCTTTCCAAGGCTAATTTCTAAGGTTCGTTTTGTAACGTTATCCAAGAACAAACGGTCGTGTGAAATAACAATAACTGCTCCTTCGAATTTTTGTAAATAATTTTCTAGCCAACTAATCGAAATAATGTCGAGGTGATTTGTTGGCTCGTCGAGTAAAATTACATCTGGTTGGTTGACTAATATTTTAGCCAATTCAGCACGCATTTTCCAACCACCAGAAAACGTGTTTAATTCGCGGTGAACTTCTTCATCATTGAAACCTAAGCCTTTTAACGTACTTGTGATTTTCTCTTCCCAAGTGTATCCATCGTGCAAATTAAACTGATGATTCAATTCATCCAATTTATTGAGTAATTCCAAATAAGAGGTGGACTCAAAATCTGTACGATTCACTAATTGATGGTTGATATCTTCAATATCATGTTTCAATTTTGTAAGTAGCTCATTTGAGACATTCAGGTACTCAAAAACTGATTTTGTCGAATCTATTTTTATGTCTTGGGTTAAAAAACCAATAGTGCAATCCTTTGGCTTATGAATTTTTCCATCAGTCGGAGTGTCCCAACCAGCAATGAGTCGCATCATCGTCGACTTACCAGCACCATTTTTTCCAACTAGGCCAATTTTATCTCCTTTATTAATTTGAAGACTAACATTTTCAAACAAAAATCCTTGAGGCAAATGAACGCCTAGCTGTTCTAAATTTATCATAGTGCAAAGATAGTTTTCACCTTTTATTTATCCTAAAAGCTATAAAACAAAAAAGCCCCGTCATAAACGGGGCTTTGTCCAAAGTATGTTCAATTAGAAACTCCAAACATCGTGTTCTAAAGTTCTAATTTCTTCTTTAATTTTTTCTGCTTCAAATAAAGCATCAACGCCTGCTTTGTAAGTATCAATTTTTCTATCATATACATTTGATTCTTTGTACATCACAGAAGAGAATCTACGTTTCCAAAACAAGTCATCAAAACTCATCCATTGCGCATCATTCTGATCGTTGTATGTGAAATAGTTATTTAGGACATAACGACAGTGAGGAAAGTACAACCAGAATAACTCTTTGTATTTACCACCTTCTTTTGCACCAGATGTAGCTGCCGAAGCACCACCTTCATAAATAACTGGAGCAATCCCTAAAATTCTCACATCAAGAACTGATCTTTCCTTATCAAAGAACCAATCTTCTTTCAAACGATATTGAACAATGTGCTCAGACAAAATCATTTCTTTCTCTTGGTATTCTTCAGTAACAGTTGTTTCGATTCCAGTGAAGAAATCAACAATAACTGAATCCGTTCCATCAACCACTGAAGGTATTGGTCTAAATTCTTTGTTACCTAAAACACAAAGTCTAGAATCAATATCATCTCTAAATTCTTTATCCGTGTAATAATTTAAACCTGGACCGTGTTCAATTGGATATTTAAATTGATCACCATCAGGAGGCAATACTGAGAAGAAATCATAAGGATTATTCGCAGAGTACATTGTTAAATCACCATTAATAATATGATGTTTCAAAACAGTCCACAAACTCCATCGAGATGAATTCTTTACCCAAATTGTATCTTGGTATTTATCAAACGGATAATACAATGGATGATTTATCTTTTCTCTAAGATCGATAAAAGCCCATACACGTTTACTCCAAACAACATCTGCTTCACGCACGTGTTCGTATGGAATTAACTTTTTGGTCGGAATATGTTCTTGAATATAAACACCATCTACAACACCACCTGATTGGACATTAACTGGTCCACCGTTGATCCCTTCTGGCTGTGCCATTCCATAAAATGAAACTGCCATTACACATATCAATAAATATTTCATAATCAAACTTTATTAACGTTTAACATTCTAAACAAATTCCTCTTTATCAGATTACAGTTTTACAGCACAAGTTGAAGGTTTTCCACCTGTACCTGTACCACTATAGATACAAGAGAATGTTGCTATCGAACCTGCCGGAGCAGCTTTCAATAATCTTAATGCATCATCAGTTAAATTTGCACCTGATCCACTAACTGGTTTCGGAGCTCCTGAAACAGATAAAATCCATTTTGTAACTTGGAATTTCGCTTTTGTTAAAGGAATTCCAGGACCATACTTAGCATACAAAACTTTAGGAGTTCTTGTTGCTGCTTTGTCTCCATCACCATAAGTACCCCAGAAAATTTCTGCTTTTGGCATTGGCTGGATTTGGAACTCAAATGTACCTAAACTAACACTTTTGTTTGTAGCAGTACTTTTACCAGAAACAGTGATTTTACAAGTCTTACCTGCTCCTGGAGTTGCAATCCATTGTGCACCTGACTTAGCTAATGTCACACCATTTCCAGAAACTGAAGTTTGATCGTAACCAGAAGCAACAGCCTCAACTACGTTTGCATATCCACGGTATAAAACACGCATATCTGGCAATGATACAGTTCCTTGAGGTTTCATTACAATAATTTTCTTTTCCCAAGGCATTGTTTTTGGAACACCTGATTTGTTCAAGATTGTAATTGTACCTTTAAGGTTCATTTCAGAACTTCCAGCTTTTGCAGTTACAAAACCACGTCCATCATGTGTCTCTTTCAAAGTACCTCCATTAACAGTTACAATTGGTTGTTTGTCAGAATCAAACGCTGCCATCATTACTTCAATGTTTACCTCTTCGTTTTGATTTGCTACTTCAGGACCATATGCCAATGCAACAATTTTGTTGAATGAATATTCTCCTCCACCAACACGTCCTCTAACTAAAGCAACTGCATCCGCACGAGCTGTTAGAATTTCTTTTTGCAAAGAAGATAATGAAGCCAAAGCTGCTACTGAAGGAGAGTGATCGAATGTTTTACCAATCCAGTGAACTTCACCTTCTTCGTTCTCTTCCATTTTAACGCGCTCCAATTTTGTCAATGATTGATAAATTTTAATCAATGCTTCTTGGTCATCAATCGCAACAGTTTTCATTGCTTTTTCCAACTGACCTTTTAAATCCTTGAAATCTTTGTATTTATTGATTTTAGGATCCTTGAAAGAGTATTTCTTTTCAGGTGTACTTGAAGAAGAAGCAATCAATTCAGTCAAATCTGTACGGTATTTATTATATGATTCCCATAACTTTTTACCGTTTCCTGAAGGGTTTTTCAAATCTTCCGCAATACCCATAACAAGCATTGGTTCATCGTATTTGTCCTTACCTTCTACATGCATTAAATTCATGCGTGCTGGTTTCAATGGTTCTTTATCACTGTACGCAGAAGTGATTATCGCTTCTTCTCCAGTTTTAGTAACATCTTCACCACATGTTTTAAGAATCTCGATTTTCATTTCATCAATCATCTTAATTTGGTCAGCTGTCATTTTGTCGATTTTGTTAACAACCAACAACAACGCTTTTGCTTTTTTCATAACGTCAGGTGCTGATTTATCTTCAGCAACTTCTTTTAAGTCTGATTTTTTTTCTTCACCACGACCATACTCATTCAAGTTTGAAATTTGAATGTTTTCTTCGATCGCAACGAATGCATCCAAAATTGCTTTAGATACGTTAAGAGCCAAAAGTGCGGTAAGTACTAAGTACATCATACCGATCATCTTCTGTCTTGGGGTTTCTTTTCCTCCTGCCATGATTAATTAAATTTTATTGGTTTTCAATAAATTAATGTTCAATTACTTTAAAGTAACAGATTAATTAAAAAATTAACCTCTTGTAATTGTCATAGCTTTCAACATGTTACCATACACGTTGTTCAAATCAGTCAAGTTTTTAGACAACATTGCCATGTTCTCTTTGTACAATCTTGTATCTTCCGCAGAAGCAGACAAGTTTGCCATCATTTCAGTAACTTGAGCTTGGAATTTCTCAGTTGCCTCTAAGTGAGATGAAGAACCTTTCAATTGTAATTCGTAAACATTGTTCAATGCTGCCAAGTTTTTAGAAACTTTTTGCATTTGTTCACCGAATGATTCACCTTCTTTTGTATCAGCAGTCATACCTGAAATTGATACAGAAGCTCTTTCGTAAGCCGCAGACAAGTTAGCTACTTTATCAGAAGCAGCTTGTAAGCTAGAAACATAAGAATCTGTTGCAGCTGCTGCAGAAGTAACACCTTTTAATTGTGCTGCATTTTCACCTAAAGCACGCATTCCATCTCCTAAACGCTCTAACAACGCTCCGTCAATTTTTGCTTCTTCTAACATTTTATCTAATTGATCAGTAATTCCATTACCTTTTCCACCGCGACCTGCAGCTGCTGGTAATGAATCGTGATCTAAATCATCTGAATGACCTAATGCCAATTCTGGGTACACAAGTTCCCAATTTGGATCTTCGTGAATTGGTTCGAATGCGGAGAAAATGAAGATTAATGCTTCAGTACTCAAACCAACTACTAGCATTGGCCCTGCAAATGGCCAGTGCATGATTTTAAATAACGCTCCGACGATTACTACTGCTGCACCAAATCCATACAGCTTCGCCATAAACTTTTTCCATCCTTTACTTCCTGGTTTCATAGTTTTCCTTTGTTTTTAGGTTTTAATAAAAATTACTACTTTTTGTTTGTTGTATTCTTAGCGAAGTTCTATATCGCTTCGAATTTCTTCGCCTCCTTCTTTGGTAATGTCACGCCCACCTCTTCCCAAGTGCGTCATCACATTTCTATAACCAACATAAGATTTGGCAGTATCTTGATATTCGTAAGTACGTGTAGCATTTTGTAGGTAGTAACCTACATCTTTCCACGAACCTCCGCGTAAAACTTTACGTTTCATTGATGGTGGATCCCAATCCATTGCATCGTAACGGTAATCTGTATTCAAGTCATGAGAAAACTCATACATTGACTCATCATAAGCAGTTTCACACCACTCAGACACGTTTCCTGCCATACAATATAATCCCCATCCATTTGGATTGTATGAGAATACTTTCACCGTATGGAAACCACCGTCTTCGAAGTAACGACCTCTCATCGGTTTAAAGTTACCTAAGAAACATCCTGCCTCATTTCTGATGTAAGGACCACCCCAAGGGTATTGAGACATACTCAAATCACCACGTGATGCTCTCTCCCATTCTGCCTCAGTTGGTAAACGGAAATCATTCACAAATAAATCTCCCATTGCTACTAACCATGAGTTCAACAATTGTGTTCTCCAAACAGAGAAAGCTTTTGCTTGTACCCAAGTAACACCAACAATTGGATAATTATCGTAAGCTGGATGCCAGAAATACATATTAGTCATTGGATCATGGAACGAGTAAGTGAAGTCACGTACCCAACATAATGTGTCTGGATAAACATTAATAATCTCATCAATAATGAAACGTTGACGATTTTCATGTCCACGAATACCACTATTTTGACCTTTTTTATTGATTGTTTGACTCAAATCTAAATCTTGACCTTGAGGCTCCTCAGTAAATGGGTGAACCGGATTCTCAAGTGTTCTATGCTCGTCAATTAATTTATTTCCGTCTTTGTCATATCCATCTGGAGAAATGTTGACACGACCGCGTTTAGCAGCTTCTCTCAAATCAATCCAATAGTATCGGAACATTAATTTACGAATATCCAACTCACGTCTTTTGTAGTAACGCTCTGGTTGAGGATAGTACATATCCGCCAAAACAGGAACTACTTCAGGATCTGAGTAGTCAATTCTACGGTCCCAATTCAATGAGAAAATAGAACGATTTAATTCACGATCTGACGGGTCATATTCAACATATTCCAATGCACCTTCATCAAAGTACATATCTTCATAGTTGATCCAACGCTCAGCATCAGCATCATCTTCTAATCCTGCATAGATTTTTTCACGAGCAATAGAGTCACGCACCCATTCTACGAATTGGCGGTATTCATTGTTCGAAATCTCTGTTTGATCCATGTAAAATGCTTGAACAGAAACTGTCTTCGCACGCGTTTGGTGCAAAAACGGAACGTCCATGTCATTTTCTCCCATCTGATAAGAACCAGCTGGAATATAGACCATACCCAAAGGAATTTCAGGATGATATACAGGTCTCCCCATCGCGCCTGTAAGGTGTCCAGTTCTTGTACTACAAGAAGCTAACACAACACCTACTAATCCAATTAACAAAAGTTTTTTCATTCTACCTCTTTTTTATCTTCCGGACATCAAAAAATTAACATTCTACAGGATCTACTATTTTCGATATAACGGAATCTTCCCCAAAATGGTTACAAATATTTATATTTTTTTTGAAATTACAACCATCTCGGGTGATTAGAAATTGTGAGTGGTGGTTTTGGCAAGTAATAACAATACTTAATCATCATCTCATGCGAACCTCTAGACACACTAGCTAATTTATTGATTGTTGCATCGTACGAATATCCGACAGTGAAATTTGGTAATGGCATCCACCCTACCATAACTGCCACCGCATCAGACGTTCTAAAAGTCAAACCTCCGTATGCAATATTTCTCCAAACGTAACGAGCATTGATATCAGCAGAGAACTTAACCAAATCAGTTCTCATGATTGTTTGGATATCTAAATCTCCATCTGAACCACCGATACCAATAATTTTATATCCACCCATAATATTGTAATGACGGGCCATTTGATATTGTTGAGGAACAGTTCCAACAGTTTGTTTCAATAACGACTCATTTAAATGCGTTGAAGAAAGTCCTGCGTAGTAATTACTATTACCTTTCCAATAAACTCCAAAGCTCAAATCAACATTTGTTGCAGAAAATCCTACTGGCAACGTTGGATCAATTGAAGTTTGTGGTGGAACCCATGTTGGAGACATTCCAAAATTCACAATACCAACACCAATACCTCCAGAAATAGTTCCAGCATTTAGACTTTGATGAAATGCATAATTTAACAACACATTGTTTTGTCTTGAAAAACCAATTGCATCATGAAAGAACGAAATACCAATTCCACCGTGTAGTTTAGTCAAGTTTGACTCAACATTTAACACAGCTGAATTTGGCGCACCATTTACCTTGTCCCACTGATTTCTATAAATTGTGTTTCCACAAATAGAATTACTTCCTTGGTCAACACCCGTTTCACCAGGATTCAAACTCATTTTATCGAACATAAAATGCGTAATTAATTTATCCTGTTGAGCGACTAAACCACTAGCAACAACGGTAAATAATGACGTTAAGAGAATTATTTTTTTCTTCATAAATTCTTATTCGCTTACATAATAATCACGGGAGAAATCACGTAAAACTTCTCCAATTGGCGACTAAAATAAATATTTTTCTTTACAAATGAAACTTTTTTTCCCTTTAGTTATGAGAAAACATGGAAACAAACAAGAATGAAAAGCTTAGTTAATTTTTAAACACGGGGTTTAACCTAATTTTTGAAAAGTTTTCCACCATAAATCTGGCATTTCATTTTTCATTGCCAATTCATAGTCAGAATGGTCACAAGGAACCATGTGATGACGTTCATATTTTGAACCTGATTGTGCAGGATACGGAACTTCCATCCACCAGCGATCTGATTTATTACTTTTATAAAAGACAATTACTTCACTGAAATCATCTAAATGAACCGTAAAACGCATGTAATCTCTTTTACTGCCAACTGGGAAATCACCTTTACGCTGAGAAACACCATCTATGAAATACCAAATCACCTGAGCAACCAAACTCGACAAACTTCCAGCATTCGCTTCTGGGAAGTAATTAAAGATTCCTAAACAAGTTAATTTATCACTGATTCCAGCATATTTTGATATTTGACAAATCTGATCTGCATAAAATCCATTTGGATATTGGTAATCCGGCTGTCGAATTTCCGAAGCCCTTACACTTTGCATATCGATGCTTAAAATGTCTGAATTTCTTAAATGAGGTTCCGATTTTTTAAAATTGGCATTGAATTCGCCCAAACGACACGTGTCGAAATAGAGTTTTTCAAACAAGTCCATTTCATGTTTTGAAGCAAACGGCGCTTGCAAACCGATATTCGCATGATTGAACAAATAACATGGACGCTCGAGCAACAAATGACTTAAATAACCATTTGCTTTCAGGGGAGCATCTGGATTTCCTAAGTCAAGCTTATAATCGACGCTGCACAAATTGACAATTTGCTCTAACTGAGCATAACCACGGTACAAAGCCATTGTCAGGTCTTGCGTTCCGCCGATTATTATCGGTAAAATATTTTCTTTTACCAATTCAGCTACAACTTGGCTAACTGCAAAATACGTATCAGCGATATCCTTTCCTGGTAATATATCTCCTAAGTCATATAGTGGCATTTGCCAGTCAAGACCTAAATTTAAATCATAGAAAAATGAACGAAATTGTTCTTGGTTTTGAGACTTACTAACTAATTCTGATCCGCGAAATTCTGGAACATACATAATTGCAATTCCATTCTTTTTAAGTTCTGGAAAAGAATCAAATGAATATCGTTCAATTACAGCACCAATTTGCTGTTCAGCATATTTTGTATCGATTTCAACTTGCGAGAAATAGATTGAAATGTCTTTCATTTTCTTTGATTTTCATCAAAACTAACTGAAATAAACAGTCAGAAAAGACACTTCTTTAGAAAGTATTGAATAGCTGAATGTTCAAAAAAGTGAAGACACGCTTATTTTTTCTTTGCTGGCGCTTTCTTTTTTGCTGGCGCTTTTTTCTTGGCAGCAACCGTTGTTGTAGCAGCTTTCGTTGCACGGCCTTTTCCTTTTGATGCTTTCGGTTGATCTGCTGCAATTGCCAAACATTCTTCCAATGTTAATTTTTCAGCTTCTGTTCCTTTTGGCAATTTAAAATTGTCTTTCCCAATTTTCAAGTAAGCCCCCCAACGTCCATTCAACAATTGAACATCAGTATTTTCTGCAAACACTTTAATCAGTTTATTTGCATCTGACTCACGTTTTTCCAAAATAATTTCAACTGCTCGATCGTAGGTAATCGACATTGGATTTTCATCTTTTGGAATAGAAGCAAAGATTTTACCGTGTTGAATATATGGACCGAAACGACCAACATTTGCTTTAACGACCAATCCTTCAAACTCACCTAAAGTGCGTGGCAACTTGAACAATTCCAATGCTTGCTCCAATGTTATACTTCCGATTGATTGATCTTTTTGCAAAGAAGCAAATTGTGGTTTTTCGCCATCCGTTTGTTCGTCTCCTACTTGAATCATTGGCCCAAAGCGACCGATTCGTGCAATAATCTTTTTACCGCTTTCCGGATGAATACCTAATTCACGTTCACCTGTGGCACGTTCAGAATGCTCCAAGGTATTTTCTACATTCTTGTGGAACGGATCATAAAATTGGTGAATCATTTTTGTCCAATCAACTAAACCTTTTGCGATTTCATCGAACTCCTCCTCTACTTTCGCTGTAAAGTTGTAATCCATGATTAGCTCAAAATGATCTTTCAAAAAGTCGGTCACAACAATTCCAATATCAGTTGGCGATAATTTATTTTTTTCTTTACCTGTAATTTCAGTTCGCACTTCTTCTACAAGTTGATTGTCTTTTAATTTTTTGAACATGTATTTACGTTCTTCACCTTCACGCTCATTCTTCTCAACGTATCCACGTTTTTGAATCGTTGAAATTGTTGGAGCATAAGTTGAAGGACGTCCAATTCCTAATTCCTCTAATTTCTTAACGAGAGAAGCCTCAACATACCGTGAGGGTGGACGAGAAAAACGTTCTATTGCTGTAATTTCGTTTACTTTCAAAACTTCTCCAACAGTCACTTGTGGTAACAAATCAGAAGCAACTTCTTCATCTTCATCATCTTGATCTACATTCGATTCAAGGTAAACGCGTAAAAATCCATCAAACGTAATCACTTCTCCTTTTGCTTGAAAATGTTCAGTTACAGCTGGAGATGCAATTTTAATCGTTGTGCGTTCCAATTGTGCGTGAGCCATTTGAGATGCAATCGAGCGCTTCCAAATTAAATCATACAAACGCTCCTCATCGCGTTCCGCAGTAATTGAGTGAACACCAAAGTCAGTTGGACGAATTGCCTCGTGTGCTTCTTGCGCATTGTTGCTTTTCGTTGTATATTTTGTTGGCTTCGAATAATTAGATCCGTAAGCACGTTCAATTTCATTTTTAGCACCTGTGATTGCCGTTTCAGACAAATTCACAGAATCCGTTCTCATGTATGTGATTTTCCCAGCCTCGTACAAACGTTGTGCAACAGACATTGTGCGAGAAACAGAGAATCCTAATTTCAAACTTGCCTCTTGTTGTAAAGTTGACGTTGTAAATGGTGCAGCAGGAGATTTTGTTGCAGGTTTTTTCTGAACATCATCTACCGTGAATGTTGCGCCATTGCAATTATTCAAGAAATCAAGAGACTCTTTTTCAGTTGTAAGTTGTTTCGAAAGTTCTGACTTAATTTTTCCTTTCGCAGCTGTAAACAAACCATTTACACGGAAAAAACTTTCAGAATTGTGTTTCTGAATTTCACGTTCACGGTCAACAATTAAACGCACTGCAACGGATTGCACACGTCCTGCAGACAAGCTAGGTCTAACTTTTTTCCATAAAACTGGAGAAAGCTCAAAACCTACAATACGATCTAACACTCGTCGTGCTTGTTGTGCATCAACCAATTCTTTATTGATTTTACGCGGATTGTCAATTGCTTTTAAAATTGCAGTTTTCGTAATCTCATTGAAAGTAATACGTTTCGTATCTTTTTTCTCCAAGTTTAGCGTCTCAAACAAGTGCCAAGAAATAGCTTCTCCCTCGCGGTCCTCATCGGTAGCGAGCCAAACCGTTTCGGCTTCCTTTGCAAATTTCTTCAGTTCTGCAACAATTTGCTTCTTATCAGCTGAGACCTCATAATTGGGATGAAAATTATTATCAATTTCAATGGCAATACCCTTTTTCGCTAAATCTCGAACATGTCCAAAGCTTGATTTCACAACGAAGTCTTTTCCCAAATAACCTTCAATGGTTTTAGCTTTTGCAGGGGACTCAACGATAACGAGATTTTTTGCCATAGTTTGCAATTTTGATTGATGAAGCAAATTTCGGTGCAAAAGTAAACGTATTTCTATTCAAAAAACAATGAAAAAATTTTAGTTGATACTTATTATAGTTCTTTTAACCTATGGTTAAAGATTTTTCACCTTGAAAATATTTTTTTTGAAGTTGTGAATTTGATATCCAATTCAATCATTTTATCCTTTTTTGGCAAAAAATAAAAACTGCCATTTTGACACACTTCTGAATTTTCCTTATTTTTGCTTTCTTAAATGAAATTGAACACATCAAGATGGACTTAGGACAAAACAAAGTTATTGACGAAGGAAAACAAGGAGAAGCAACATTGGTTGAAGCAAGTGCAGCAGCTAATGGAAAAAAATTATACGTAGAAAGTTATGGCTGTCAGATGAATTTTTCTGACAGTGAGGTAGTTGCATCTATCATGTCGAATGAAGGATACACCACAACGCACAACGTTGATGAAGCGGATGTCGTTTTAATAAATACGTGTTCAATTCGAGAAAATGCTGAAACACGTGTTCGCAATCGATTGACAGAATTCAAAATCAAGAAAGAGCAAAATCCAGATTTAGTCGTTGGAATTTTAGGCTGTATGGCTGAACGCTTGAAAAAAGCGTTGTTAGAAGAGGAAAAATTGGTGGATTTAGTGGCAGGACCTGATGCTTACCGTGATTTACCGAATTTGGTTGAAGAAGTTGGAACAGGACAAAAAGCGGTCAATGTTTTACTTTCTCGCGATGAAACGTACGCTGATATTTCTCCAGTTCGTTTGGATCAAGGAGGTGTTGCTGCATTCGTTACGATTACTCGCGGATGTGACAATATGTGTTCGTTCTGTGTTGTTCCATTTACACGCGGAAGAGAGCGTTCACGTGACCCACATACAATTGTGAATGAGTGTAAAGATTTGTTCGAAAAAGGTTATCGCGAAGTCACATTATTGGGACAAAATGTTGATAGTTATCGTTGGAACATGACATCGAAAGGTGAAATTAAAGACGAAACGCAGGCAACAACAAATTTCGCTGAATTAATGGAAATGGTTGCCTTGATTTCACCTGATTTGCGTGTTCGATTCTCAACTTCGCATCCGAAAGATATGACAGATGATGTATTGGAAATGATGGCGAAATATGAAAACATTTGTAATTACATTCATTTACCAGTTCAATCCGGAAACACAGCTGTTTTGGAGCGCATGAATCGTTCATACACCAGAGAATGGTATATGGATCGCATTGAAGCAATTCGTCGAATTGTTCCAGGTTGTGCCATTTCAACAGATATTATTACAGGTTTTTGTGGTGAAACTGAAGAAGAACATGAAGACACAAAATCGCTCATGAATTTGGTTGAATACGATTACGCCTACATGTTTAAATATTCTGAACGTCCAAAAACATTGGCTGAACGTCGTTTTGATGATGATGTTCCTGAAGATGTAAAAGGTCGACGTTTAACCGAAATCGTAGATATGCAGCAAGCGCATTCTTTGAAAAACAACCAAAAACAAATTGGAAACATTGACCGTGTGTTGGTAGAAGGTTACTCAAAACGTTCACAAGACGATATGTGTGGTCGCAATAGTAAAAACTCAATGATTGTTTTCCCGAAAGGAGATTTTCAAAAGGGTGATTACGTCATGGTCAAAATCAATGATTGTACTTCTGCAACTTTAAAAGGTGAAGTTGTATCTATTTGTGCTAAGAACTAATTTTCAAAAACGATGAACTTACAACAAGTCAAACAACGTTTTGGAATTATAGGGAACGCTCCCCTACTCAATCGAGCGTTAGAAGTTGCGATTCAAGTTGCTCCTACTGATATTTCGGTTTTGGTGACTGGAGAAAGTGGAACGGGAAAAGAGATCATTCCACAAGTGATTCATCATTTGAGTTCAAGAAAACATGGAGAGTACATTGCTGTAAACTGTGGTGCAATTCCAGAAGGAACAATAGATTCAGAATTATTTGGTCACGAAAAAGGATCATTTACAGGTGCTCACGGAAGTCGTCAAGGTTATTTTGAAGTTGCCAATGGTGGGACTATTTTCCTAGATGAAGTTGCTGAATTACCAATGCAAACGCAAGTTCGCTTGTTGCGCGTTTTGGAAACAGGAGAATTTATTCGTGTTGGATCTTCAAAAGTGATTAAAACGAACGTAAGAGTCGTTGCTGCAACCAATGAAAACATGCAACGTGCAATCGCTTCAGGGAAATTTCGCGAAGATTTATTTTACCGTTTGAGTACCGTTCCGATTCCTCTTCCACCATTGAGAAATCGTAAAGAAGATATTTATTTATTGTTCCGAAAATTCGCAAGTGATTTCGCTGATAAATATAGAATGCCGGCTGTTCGTTTATTAGACGATGCAGTTTCATTATTGAATAATTATTCTTGGCCTGGAAATATTCGTCAACTCAAAAACGTTGTTGAACAAATTTCAGTGATTGAAACAAGTCGTGAATTAGATGCATTAACGTTCAATTCCTATTTGCCAGCTGAGAAAGACAAAGTGCCAGCAATCATTGGCGAGAATGGTGGTGATAATTTTTCAGAACGCGAATTGATGTACAAATTCTTATTCGATATGAAGAAGGATTTGTCTGAATTAAAGAAATTAGTAGTTGACATGATAGGACAAGGTGGAAATTTCACATTGAACAATGATCAAGAAGCAATGGTAAGCCGCTTGTACCAGGAAGTAAATCCAACGTATAGTCAAGCGCGCATTTTGCCTCCGACAGTTGAAAGTGAACCTGTTGAATACCCTATTATCCACGAAGCAGACGATTTTGAAACACATGTTGAGGTTGAAGAATCTTTGTCATTGGAAGATCGTGAAAAAGAATTGATCCAAAAAGCCTTGGAAAAACACCGTGGAAAGCGAAAATATGCTGCGGCAGAACTTGGAATTTCAGAACGCACCTTGTACCGTAAAATCAAGGAATATAATTTAATTGATTGATGAAGTATTTGTCTCTTTTTGCTTTAATTGCTCTGCTTTCAAGTTGTTGGCCTTCAAGTGTTTCTTTTGTTGACACTGGTTCCATGCCTAAAGAATGGGGAACTTTCTCTGTTAAAACCTTAGACAACAATGCTCCAAATACACCAATCAGTTACGCTGCAACATTGTCTGAAGCAATAAAAGATGGCATTCAAAACAACACACGTTTGTTGTTAAATTCAACAACAGGTAAAGGAGAAGTTTACATTGAAGGAGCGATTACTGGATATTCTGTTACACCTGTGGCCTTGCAAGCGGGAGATAATGCGCAAAAAAATCGTTTAACCATCACAACCTCCTATACAATCTATATTTCAGCACCAAAGGAAGATCAAATGACATTAACGTCAAGCCGATTTGTTGATTATGACTCTAACACCGATTTAGGGAGTGTTGAAGCAACATTATTGGAAGAAATTAATGCGCAAATTGTGCAAGATGTAATAAATAAACTACTTTCGAACTGGTAATGTTGAACCTTGAAGAAATAGCACAGCGAATTGCACAACCCGAAATTAGTCGAGTTGAGGATATAGATGATTTGAAACTTTTTTCAGATAAATATCCTTATTGCCAGCTGTTTCCTATTCTTTACTTAAAAGCTCTAGCCCAACACAATGACATTCGATTTGAAGAAGAATTAACAAAATATGCTTTTTGTATTTCAGACCGAAGTCAACTATATGATTTGATTCACACTGACAAAACAGCGTCCAAAGTTCAAGCTATTTCAGAAGAAGTTTCAACTATTGAGGCTGTAAATGAATCTATTGAAGAAGAAATTATTCTTCCTGAATCAATAGTAGAAGCTCCTTTAGAAACGATTCAAGTTGTTGAACCGCAAGATGATATAGTTGAAATTCCTGCGGTAATTGAAACACCAATTGAAGTTGCTGCCGAAATCCCGGTTGACAATCATGAAATCGAACCAAGTATTTCTCCAATCGTTTTGGATGAAGAGGAAGATGAAGACGATTTTGAGTCTGAATATATTTCCTTAAACATTCGCGGAAATGAAGGTCTTCAGCCTGAGAAAGTTGAAGTTAACATAGAAAACGAGCCTGAGTTACTAATTATTGAATCAACAGAGTCCTCTGGAATTGAAGAATTAGAACCAATTTCCCCAGATTCATCTTTCAATGAGGAAGCAACTATTGAGCAATCTGAAGATCCTGTAATTGAAAAATTTGAAAAAGAAATTTTATCTGAGGCCATTGCAGCAAATTACAATTTAGATCATTTGACTCCTCTTCCATCGTCAGAACCAGAAGAAATCATTGAGGAAGAAATTTTCACCCCAACCGTGCGTTCTTTGGATGGAAAAAAATCATTTTCATCATGGTTGCGTTCAAATGAAAACGACATTCAACCAAAATTTGACGCAGAAAAAGAGCGAATTAATGCAATTGTTGATCAATTTATAAAAGAAGAACCAAAAATTTCTCGCCCTTCAAAAGAAACAATTATTGAAGAAAAACCAAAGAAAGAATTCTTCTCTCCTACCAAGAAAGCTAAGGAAAGTCTGGATGTAAACAGTATGCCAGTCAGTGAAACATTGGCCAAAATTTTTGCTTTACAAGGCAATTATCCGAAAGCAATTTTCGCTTATGAGCAATTAATCTTGATAAATCCAGAAAAAAAGATTTTCTTTGCATCCCAAATTGAAGAATTAAAGAAAAAGTTAAATACATAAACAATGGACATTTTATTTTCATCGATCATTATTTTAGCAAGTATTTTATTAATCCTTGTTGTTTACGTTCAAAATCCAAAAGGTGGAGGTTTGAGTTCAGATTTCGGTGCAGCACAACAAATTGGTGGTGTACAAAAAACAAACGATTTTATCGATAAAGCTACTTGGTCGTTGGCTGGTGTGATTATGGTATTGAGTATTGTTTTAACAATTCGTTCAAAAACTCCAGAACCACAAGCGATTGATCCTGCTCAAACACAACAAGGGCAAGGTCAAAAACCAGGTAGTCAAAACAATGCTGGACAGACACAAAATGGTCAAACAAAACCGTAAAGAGAAAATTTTCTAAATATGAAATGTCAGTATGTCATACATGCTGACATTTTTTTTTGAATTAAATCTCAAAATCCGAATTTTTGTCGCGAACAGTGAGTTGGCACAAATTTGGGGAATTGGGGAACGTCAAATTTTAATTAAACACAAATAGATATGTCAACAAATTTCAAACCTTTAGCAGACAGAGTTCTTATCGAACCAGCTGCGGCGGAACAAAAAACAGCGAGTGGAATTATCATTCCTGACACAGCGAAAGAGAAACCATTGAAAGGAATTGTAATTGCAGCTGGAAACGGTAAAAAAGATGAACCAATGACAGTAAAAGTAGGCGACACTGTTTTGTTTGGTCAATATTCAGGAACCGAAATTAAATTAGACGGTAAAACGTTTTTAATCATGCGTGAAGCAGATATCTACGGAATATTTTAATCATTAAACAAGAAAATCTACAGACATGGCAAAAGAAATCTATTTCGACATTGACGCAAGAGACAAATTAAAAAAAGGCGTTGACGCATTGGCAAATGCAGTGAAAGTAACACTTGGACCAAAAGGTCGCAACGTGGTTATTGGTAAGAAATTTGGTGCTCCTCACATTACTAAAGATGGAGTCTCAGTAGCAAAAGAAATTGAATTAAAAGATGCTATTGAGAACATGGGAGCTCAGATGGTAAAAGAGGTTGCTTCGAAAACCGCAGATATTGCAGGAGACGGAACAACGACAGCAACTGTTTTGGCGCAAGCAATCATTGGTGCTGGATTGAAAAATGTTGCTGCTGGTGCAAATCCTATGGATTTAAAACGCGGAATTGACAAAGCGGTAACCGAAGTCGTAAAAAACTTAAAAGAACTTTCTAAAGAAGTTGGATCTGACAATGATAAAATCAAGCAAATTGCTACTATTTCAGCAAACAACGATGAAACAATTGGTTCATTGATTGCACAAGCTATGAAAGTTGTTGGAAATGACGGTGTAATCACTGTTGAAGAAGCAAAAGGAACTGAAACAGAAGTTAGAACGGTTGAAGGAATGCAATTTGATCGTGGTTATTTATCTCCATACTTTGTGACGAACACAGAGAAGATGATCACAGAAATGGAAAAGCCAATGATTTTGATTTACGAGAAGAAAATCTCGAACATGAAAGAATTGCTTCCTATTTTGGAACCTGTTGTTCAAGCAGGACGTGGATTATTAATCATTGCAGAAGACGTAGACGGAGAGGCATTAGCAACTTTGGTTGTTAACCGTTTGAGAGGATCATTGAAAATTGCAGCAGTAAAAGCTCCAGGATTTGGTGACAGAAGAAAAGCAATGTTGGAAGACATCGCGATTTTAACTGGCGGACAAGTTATTTCTGAAGAAAGAGGATTTACCTTGGAAAATGCTACTTTGGACATGCTTGGAACAGCTGAGAAAATTGAAATCGACAAAGACAACACAACAATTGTGAATGGAGCTGGCGAAAAAGAAGCAATTCAAGCGCGCGTTGGACAAATCAAAGCACAAATTGAGGCGACAACTTCTGATTATGATCGTGAGAAATTACAAGAACGTTTAGCGAAATTAGCTGGCGGTGTTGCAGTTCTTTACGTTGGTGCTCCAACAGAAGTTGAGATGAAAGAGAAAAAAGACCGTGTTGATGATGCTTTAGCTGCAACAAGAGCTGCTGTAGAAGAAGGAATTGTTCCTGGTGGAGGTGTTGCATTGATCCGTTCTATTTCAACTTTAGATGCGCTTAAAGGCGAAAATGAAGATGAAATGACTGGTATTCAAATCGTGAAACGTGCTGCTGAAGAACCATTGCGTCAAATCATTGCAAATGCAGGTGGTGAAGGAGCAGTAATTGTTCAAAAAGTTCGTGAAGGAAAAGACGATTTCGGATACAATGCTCGCACGGATAAATTCGAAAATTTATACGCTGCTGGTGTAATCGATCCTACAAAAGTAACACGCATCGCTGTAGAAAACGCAGCATCAATTGCGTCTATGCTTTTGACAACTGAATGTGTGATTGCTGACGAACCTGAAGAAGCAGGTGCTCACATGCACGGTGGAATGCCAGGAGGAATGCCAGGAATGATGTAATTTTGAATTCATGATTCATCATTAGTGATTCATGATTCGTGATTAGCAACATTGGATTACAGAGTCCGTCTGAATGGCGGATTCTTACTCGTTTCTTTCTTCCCGGATCAATTCGGATAGCGAGAACGGCTATATATAAAGAACTCTCTTCAGCAATGAAGGGAGTTTTCTTTTTTAGGCAACCAATAAACTTTCAAATTTGTAGTTATTAGAAATAAGCTATCATGAAAAACTTACTTCTCACACTTCTTTGTATAGTTGGGATCAATTATACAACTAAAGCCCAACAGCGAATTG
>JACCEA012562163.1_pt1 | contig 33711 bp, 43 predicted proteins | sample 7449851 | NCBI WGS metagenome assembly JACCEA01 (sample SAMN15323453, study PRJNA562643) | freshwater metagenome | isolation source: river surface water | place: USA:Blue River Watershed | collected 2017-08-18 | reverse complement strand
TTGCAGAGGAACAACGCATTGCAGAGGAACAACGCATTGCAGAGGAACAACGCATTGCAGAGGAACAACGCATTGCAGAGGAACAACGCATTGCAGAGGAACAACGTATTGCCGAGGAAGCCCGTCTAGCGGAAGAACAACGCATTGCGGAAGAAGCCCGTATTGTTGATGAAGTCAAACCCGAGTCAGAGGAAGCTATTCAACTAGAGATAACTGAATAAGCAACTCACAAACTGGACGGGGGAACATCGTTTTCCTTCGGTGAATCTGGACCAAATATCAACCAGTAATAGTTGAACAAATTCCCCAAATTGGCAACTAAGTTCATTGGCGACCCATAATTAAAACTATGCACATATGTATTTGAGTCTTCATATTTGCACGAATAAAACCAATAGGGTGGCATATACAATACAGAGCCCGCTGGCACTGTAAATTCCAAAAATTTAATTTTGTTATACGAATTCACATATATATCTTGTGGTGACCAAACGTTGAGCGGTGAGCTGAACTCGTAGCCAGCATAATCTTTGTTAATCACAATGTATTTGGAGCTACGCCACGGGCACATTTTCACACGCATGGAACCAGAGGCAACATACATGTATCGGCGTTCATAAGTGTGATATATTAATGGCGAACCGGCACCAAATGCCACATCATATTTGCTAAAGACGTTGAAATGTGGTTGCAAATATTTGTCAAGATTTTGATAGTACTTTTTGAGCCCGGTTTCTTCAATGAAATAGCCATTTGAATCCGAGTAAAATTTGGCGTCGGGGTCGGTGGCAATTAGAGCATTGGCGGCGTTCAATGACAATGTAATGCTCTTGTTTCCTGGCTTGTCATTGTAATAATCGTTTTTGTCTTTTACGGTCACATCAAAACTACCGTAGTCATTTACAATGTCGACGTGTTTCAATGAACTGTCAAAATTGCTAAATGCAAATATAAATGGTTGTTTCAATAAAGCGCTTTTATTGAGGTCGGCATTGGTGATAAAATCGGTTTCAAATATTTCTAAGTCGTCGCCTTTTTTAAGTTGAAATACTAATTGACTGTACAAAATGACAATAATAATGAAAACAAGAATGGCGTAAAATGTGTGCATCTTTAATAAAAATGCAGACATTTATAGTGTATGTTTAAACCCGGCTATAATCCCATACTAATAATTAATATGGTAAAAGGAGGGTTTATAAGGCGTAAGCCACGAAGTTGCGGAAAACCTTGGTTCCTTAAGCGTTAGCAGGGCCATACCCAACTTCCAAAGGAATGCGGCCAAGGTCAGGCTCATAAGTGCTCTGGTTCCAAGGCCCCACTTCTTGCTTAGGAATGATGGGGTCACTGCGAAGCTGGAGATTGGGATTCTTCATACTTTGACCAATGGTGTCCAATCCAATGTGGTATCCAGCTTGAAGCATATCACCATTCAAAATAGAACCCTGGTTCATGTTAACAGGGTTCAGCGCAGCCCATTGACTGTTGGCGTCGGCGGGCAACAAGTCATTGGGATTAGCAACAGGCTTCTCAACCGGAGCAGAGGCATCGGCAGGGGCAGAAGTTGCAGGGGCAGAAGGTGTTCCGGTTTCCATAGAGTCCATACTGAAAGATTTGGAGTCAGAATAAGACAAAAGGAACCAAGCCAATACCAAGAAAACAACCATAACAAACATTCTTTGAGGGGTCACAAACTTGGAAAAACCGCTTTGAATAGTATTCAAGATATCAGAAAACATTGGAATATATTATACAAAATGATAAAAAATAGAAGAAACCTACGGTTTCTCCTAGCCACTTCCCTTATTACGGTATGAAATATGAAAAATTCAAAGGGCATATAAATTCCGCTTATTCAAGTTCAAAATCATCATCACTGCTATCCACATCGGTTAGCATATACAAATTCTTAATTCGGCGGGCTTCCATATATGACGAAAGCGCTAAAGATTTCGCCAGCTTGGCTTTTTGTTTGGCTTCTTTATACATTTGATAATAGACCTCGGTCTTTTCTTTTAATTGCACAATATCTGTATTTTCAATAGTATCAATATTCAAATCAAATTCTTCAATATCAACGTTTTTTGCTAAAGTATTTTCGTCTTCAACTTCAATATGAATAGACTCATGTTCTTCTAAATTGGGGTCTGCAACTAGAGGTTCTTTATCTAAGGGAAACGTAGTTTCCCGTCTGGGTGCTTCTGCTAAGGGAAACGTAGTTTCCTGACTGGGTGCTTCTGCTAAGGAAACTTGCACAGGTTCTTCAACATATTTTGATACAGGTTCTGCTAAAGGTCTATCTTTTGACTTTATAATGCATTTTTCAAATAAGTTCACCGGTTTTAATACCATGACTTGTTTGAGTTCGATATCAATTTGAAAACTTTTGCTGGAACATCGGACACCTTGTATTTCTAAAATGGTTATCATAGAGGTGGTTTCATTAATACTATTCATTTCGACTGTCTGTTCATCTTCGTCGTATATTTTTAATGGTGCGGTTCCAATGCGTTGACTGACATTGACACGTAACAAGCATTGTTTTCCGGATTTTATAAATTTCATTGTCGGTGTCATGTAACTATCAACATCGTCTTCGTCCATATCGGTGTCAAACCATTTGCTACGATTATTATAAATGTGTTTTTTTACAGTTTGCTCTAATGATTCCATCCATTGTATGAATTCCTCATCGTCATTAGTAAACACCAGGTCGGCGTGTATTTTTTTACCTGACTGCACTATTCCTTGTCGTGTTTTACATTTGGGACTTTGAATGTACAATGGACTACGATTCACAAATATTTTGCTGAAAAAGGTTCCACTGCCTACAGATGTGGGGGTGGTCATACTAATGTTTTCAAATTTAAATGTAGAATCGGTGTCAAAAATATTATTCATATAATAATGCAATGCGTTTTTCCTTTAACCTTTATTATCACAATGAGAATAATCCGTCGGTTAAGATGTAATTAAACGAGAGGCCTATATTAATTATCCCGTAGGGTATAAGGGAAGTGGCAAGGACGCAAGGGCTGGCCTTATATCCTCCCGTAGGGAGGATTGGAGAGCCAGCTCTTAATGCCCGCGAAGCGGGCTTATAGCCTTAGGGAAACCATAGGTTTCTTCTAAGGAAAACGCAGTTTTCCGACTGGGTTCGGTCAAACACGCAGAATAATTTTTGCCAACATAGTAATGAAATCAATTGTGGAGTCAATCATTCAAAGCGACAGTATAAAAAACGAATTTTTGAAACCATTTGGACAATACGTTTATAATGAGGTGTATTTTTATATTTTACTTATTTTAGTATATTGTGGAATGTTATTCATTGGAGTTTTAGGCACAATCATATATTTATTGCACATTCATAAACTGATTGCCAACATGCAAAATGCACTGATGCAAAACAATATATCTGACTATCCTATAGAACTATGGCATTAGCTTATCAAAATACTGGCGACTTCGCCAAAGCAGTTTATGGAGATGCGTCTCAACAACATGTCGGTGCGAATGGCGCTATTGCAATGGCCAGTCCATCGGCCCCCGTGGCGCTCAAGGGCGGTAAGAAGAGTCAACGAAATAAGAGCCAACATAATAAGAACCAGCGCAATAAGAGTCAAAAACAAAAGAAAGGTGGTAAAAACCAACGCAAGAATCAACGTAAAAACAAGAGTCAACGTAAAAATTAAAAAAGATAAAAGAAGGGATTTATTACAATAAGAATTCTAAAAAGGAGGGATTTAAAGGGAACCTTGGTTCCCTTTATATGAACACAAAAGAGGAGTTTGAGCAAGGATTCAAAAAGTGGGCTTTATTAGATAATAGAATTCGCAAAGCAAACACAGAATTGAAAAACTGGCGTTCAGAGCGCGACACCATTGAATCCCAAGTTTGTGCGTATATGCAACAAAAAGGTTCAAAGCGAATTGACACTGGTGACAGTGTAGTAACGTTTTGCGAACACAATGAATACCAAACGTTAACATACGGCTATGTCGAAAAATGTTTAGGTGAAATCATTGCAGACCAAGAACATGTTAAACATATTATGAATTATTTGAAGTCAAAGCGCGAAATTAACAAAACGACGGGACTGCGCCGAACATTTAAGAAAACGGACTCTAATGAGAATGTATAGATATACATGCACATTGTAAATACAATAGATGAAATGCACGGTGGCTATAGCATTGACGCATTATTAAACAACAATAATGAAAGCCAAAGTGGTGGGTCTTATAACGATGTTCTCGGTGACTTGTTTATTCCATTTGGACTATATTATCATAACGACCGCGCTGAAAATACATTTTACACCGCTCATCAAAAGGCCGGAACTATTGACAACAAACTATTTGATGAATTGTTGGATGCAGTTAGCAAAACTAAATCCAAACCAACCCGTAAAGAACATGCGCCAGCAACAAATAAAACTAAGGGAACTCGTCGATTCAGCTGACTGCGTCGACCTATGCCCTTATGAACCCATACTAATAAAGGGGCTCTTAATACTGTAGTATCTAAATTGTACCTCTGCATACAGGACACCTATTATCTCGATGCATCCACCTTTGCAAATGCGCGTGTTTGAATATATGACCACAACGATTTATTTTTGTAACTACATCGTTGTTTTCAATAGGTTCAAGTGATATTGGACATACAAGTGGTTCTCCATCCTCTGGCAGTTGATAACTATATGTTGTAGTTGCATCATAATTTGGAAGAACTTGTTGTTCCCTTGGTGTAGGTCTTAATAATTGCCCAGACAAATCCACAGGCATCAAAGCACGTAATAACATTTCTGATATATTTGTTGGCAAAGTAAATTCATACACTTGTTCTTCGTTATTGCCAGTTCTTGTAGTATCACTAGTTCTTGTAGTATCACTGGTTCTTGCAGTATCGGTTCTTACAGTATCGGCTCTTGCAGTATCGGTTCTTACAGTATCGGCTCTTGCAGTATCGGTTCTTACAGTTCTTGATACATCGGCTCGGTGTTGCAACAAATATTCAAGTGTTGAAAACATCATTTCCATATTTTGATTATACATCTCTTGATTACGATTATATTGTGCCATAAGCCTAAGAATAGAGTCGTTCATCGTATTATCATCAAATCGTAGTAATGAAGAAAGCAGAGAATTCATTACAAAACAATATAACAATATCTTTACATTATTTTACAATAATGAATATAAGTAAAACAAACTACGAAAATCATGGATACACAGGGCTGACGAATTTAGGAAATACGTGTTTTTTAAATTCGTGTTTGCAAGTGTTGGTTCATACAAAAGAGCTCCATGGAATATTCAATGAAAATGTGAAAGCGTTGATGCAAAAAAATAATGCAAAGCCAGAGGCGCAATTACTTCAGGAGTGGAAAGAATTAGTAGAACTCATGTGGTCCGGTAACGGTGTTGTTAAGCCTATTAAATTTGTAAAAAAAGTGCACGAAGTAGCACAAATAAAAGATATTGAAATATTTACCGGGTGGGCACAAAATGATATGACCGAGTTTTTGCGTTTTTTATTGGATTGTTTTCATACAACAATTGCAAGACCGGTGAAAGTGAGCATAAAAGGCAAACCTAAAACCGAGCTTGACCAAATAGCGGTAAAGTGCTATAGTATGTTAAAAGACGTTTATACCAAAGAATATTCAGAAATATACAGTTTGTTTTATGGTATCAGTGTAAGTGAAATATCGAATAGTTTGGGGATTCAATCGTTGTGTCCAGAGCCATATATTATATTGGATTTACCAATCACAGCAAACAATTTGGAAGATTGCATTGCTAACTATATTAAGCCAGAGACTTTAACTGGTGATAATGCATGGTACAATGAAAAAACTAACGCTAATGAAGATGCTGCAAAACGCATATACTTTTGGAATTTTCCAAAAATATTAATCATTGCTTTGAAACGGTTTATAATACAAGGTCGCGGAATTTATAGAAACAATGCATTAATCCAGTGTCCATTACACAATCTCGATTTGTCGAAATATGTGCAAGGCTATGATGCATCGTCATATAATTACGAGTTGTATGGGGTTAGTAATCATATGGGGACTCCCAACGGCGGGCATTATACTGCGTATGTTAAGACTAGTAAGGGTTGGATTCATTATAATGACGAGAGATTAAGTAATATAGATGAGAGCCAAGTAATTAGTGCTAATAGTTATTGCTTGTTTTACAGAATACAATAATTGATTGTTTACAGAATACAATAATATGATATTATAAAATATATAATGTCATCAAATGCAGTAACCTCTGATACAACACCTGATGCCACTAGTAAAACACCTGATGCCACTAGTAAAACACCTGATGCCACTAGTAATACGCCTGATGCCACTAGTAAAGTCGTAGACACCTCTGGTAAAGTCGTGGACATCTCTGGTAATATAACATCTGATACAAAAAACAAATACGCAAAAGACAATTATATGGATAATACATCATTAATACTTACAGCGAGCTTTTTAGCCATATATTTTGTTGTGTATGCAATTACCGGATTATTTTACGACAGTTCAGACCCCTCACAATCATCTGCCAAGGCAACTATGGTGGATGTGGTCATACTTATATTATTATTGTTTGTCGGTTGGGTGTATTATGCCTCTATACCTCCACATAAACAAGAAACATACTGGACTGATTTGGGAACTGAAGTGAAAGCATATTTGAATAATGCATATTCTATATTAGGTGTCATTGTATTTATTGTTGTGCTATATCTTGGCATATTCATATTTGGTATTCCAATGACACAAGAAGGAAAGCCGTGGATTGTTGATTTTTTGGAATCTAAATCGTTTATATTGCTGTTTATTCTGAGCTTCATTCAGTTTTTCAAATATGTGTTGAATATTGACATCATCAGTGTTATCTTTGGTGATATTGCGATGCCAGTATTATTGCCAGACAATACCACTGCTACTTCAATTGTGAAACCAATTCAAGATAATAAAGAGGTATTTAACATCAGCAATAATCTCTATACTTACGAAGATGCAAAAGCCGTGTGTAAAGCAATGGGTTCGGAGCTTGCAACATATGATCAAGTTGAAGAGGCATATAATTCTGGCGCAGAATGGACATCGTATGGCTGGAGTGAAGGACAACACGCATATTTTCCTACACAAAAGGATACATGGAACAAACTACAAAAAGTAAAAGGCCATGAACATGATTTGGGACGACCTGGTGTTAATGGTGGATATTTTGCAAATCCTAATGTGCGTTTTGGTGTAAATTGTTATGGCGTAAAACCACCAAGCACTGACCAAGAGAAGGCGCTGATGAGTGCACAAAAAGACCGCGTATATCCGGCTTCCAAAGAAGACCGCGCTCTAGACGCCAAGGTGGCGTATTGGAAGGCAAACCGCGATAAAATGCTTGTTATCAACGGATTTAACTCGGATAAATGGTCGCGGTTTTAAGCAGGCGTAAGCATATAGTGCGGAGAACTGCGTTCCCCCGGCCCCCTCCTATGTACTGAAGGAGGGATTTATAGGGAACCTTCGGTTCCCTTTATGCATTGGTCATCAACAGAAAATGTGGGTTCTTTAGAATCCATAGGTACTATGCGCAATAAGCATTTGGCTTTTTTACCATATAGCGGTTTGGTACACCCGCTCTCTTTCTTCTTTATAGTTTTTTTTATTTTTTTTTCTGCAGTGCATCGCGACCGAAAGTTCTCATATGTATCACGCACTTCTTCGTATGTAAGTCCGGATGACTTACCAAGCATGGTATTGATTAATTCATGTAAGTTAAATATATACCTCGAAAACGTTTCTCGACTTTCCATATCAGCCATTCGCAAAGGCAGTTTTTTGAAATTCTCTTTCAGATTGGCTCGACATTTACCACAAGGAAGCACATTTTTAAGACTAAGAATGTATGACCGATAACGTTCTTTATCTTTGTTGGTGGGTTTCACGGGATAGTTAAAACTAATAGTATGAAGCATATGCCATTGACTTGGCCCCCAAGTGCTTGTTAAAAATCCGTCATTGCTATTAAAGTCTTCTTCCGTGAAAACCGATACTTTGCAGGTTTTCTTTTTTTTATTCATTGTATTATATTATACCAATAGAATATAATGGCGTCCTCAATTTATGACATGATAAATTTGTATTTTAAACCATATTACCAGCGCATTGTACTGACAGTGATTTTAGGAATCTTTGTATGGGCTGCGTACTATGCATACAATCAATGGTTTCCCAAACCAAAGCCTCATGCCGACATATATGTTCCAAATGCTCCCAAAGAAGCGTCCGTTTATTTTTTCTTTGCCGATTGGTGCCCTCACTGTAAAAAAGCCAAGCCCGCTTGGCAAGACTTTGCGCGAAAGCACGATGGAAAAGTAGTCAATGGGTCAAAGCTAACCTGTGTGTCAGTGGATTGCACCGACCCCAATAAACCGGACACCACACTTATGACTGGAAAGTTTGAAGTAAATTCGTATCCCACAATAAAAATGATGAAACAAGGCACCGTTTACACATATGATACTAAAATTACCGAGGCCAACTTAGAGGACTTTGTGAAGTCCATATAGGGGAAACCCATGGTTTCCCCTTACCCCTTCCTTTATATGCGCAGTTGGCTCTTTCCCTAGGAGGGGTCATAGGCGTAAGCCCCTTCCTTCGGGAGGTGCGGAGAACTACGTTCCCCTAACCGGTACAATCGCGTATGCATACGGACTCTCAATAATATATTTTACATTATCATCATCTGGGTCTCCCGAATACTCTGGATTTACTCGACAAATTCTATATACTGTGGCGTCATTATTTTTCATTCTTACACACCTATTATGCCGTCTAAGTTCGCATTCTATAATTATTAATGTATCACTGGTGACATATTCAGTAATTTTATTAAGAGCCAAGTCGTGTGTGGCATATAATCCAATTACATTAACTGTAACCTCTTTACGATAATCAAGGTATTCAATCACGTTGTAATAAGTAGTCATTTTTTATATACAAACATTGTTTATTGTGTATAATATTTCAATTTTATAAAAGAGAGAATGGTCTACGGTTTCTTTGTATATTTTTTAACGTTTTCTGCTCCTTTATCAACAAGAGCCTTGCGTTCTTCTGCACTATTTGCTAATCGAAGTATTGATGAGTAATCAATATATCCAGTATCAATCAATAGTTCATGTTTGATGGCTCGAGCGGGCTGGCTCTGTATTTTATCTATAACCATGTTCATAATATACGACAAATATTCAAATATTCCTTGCACACTATGCACATTTGCATTTGACCCACTGTAACTATTTTTTATACCCAGTACAGTGTCTGGGTCTGAGTCACATTTACCCAAAGGGTAGTTTAGCATGATTCCACCGTCAGTGTAATAGAGACCGTCATATTTTAATGGTTGAAACAATATTGGAAGCGCGGCTGATGCATGAACAGCCTCTACAACTTTCATATTTGGAAACGTTTTATGCGAGAGTTCTGTTAATGTGAATGATGATAGTTCAATTGTATATAAATGCACAGTTTTGTTTGTTGCATTAAACAGGTCTTGAAGCGTGCATCTAGTGTCAAGGTCTTTACCTCTAAGCAGTGGTCCTAGCATTTCTTCAAATAATTCCGTGCCAAAAATGCCTTTGTTACAATAATATTCGTAGATACGCATGAAATTGAATTGCCAAACGGTTTGCCATGGTCGTTTTATTATATAATCGTCTAACTCTTCCCATGTATAGTTTAAAACCATCATAACAGCCATAATTGCCCCTGCCGATGTTCCATAATAATCTTTGACGTCATTATGGTTCCAGAGCCCTTGATACCACGACTCGCGCAATGCACCATATACATTTAATATAGTTGGTCCGCCACCGTTAATAACGATGTTTTCTATCATGATTGCGTCAATATATTGTATAGAATATAGTAATTATTATATATTCTTTACAGCAATGTCAATCTTTTTGTTCGGCGACGAAGAAGAATCAAATGGCAAAATTAACATTGATGAACTCTATGAAAGACAGCATAAAAAAGATTTGAAACAAGTGAGCATATTTAACAAGATTTTAGCACGAATTCACAATAAGATAAAAATAACGGCTCGTTCCAGAATAGGAGACAAATTCATATGGTTTAATGTTCCGGAATATATATTTGGAGAGCCTGTATACAAACAGGCAGATTGTATTGCATACATTGTTGATAAATTAGAAGAAAACAAATTCAATGTGCGATATATGCATCCGAATACGTTGTTTGTGTCGTGGGCGCATTTAGTGCCGTCGTATGTTCGGACAGAAATTAAAAAGAAAATGGGTTTGATTGTGGATGAGACTGGCACAGTCATTGACAAATTAGAACACGTTAAAGAAGAAGACCTGAATGAACGAATGTTGAAACCAGTAGATAAAGAAAAAGAAAAAGAAAAAGAGAAAAAGGTGTTTAATTCAACCAGCAATTATAAACCTACCGGGAAGTTTGTTTACGACGCCGAGTTGTTCGCCGACCTCGAGAAGCGTATTTCTTAGAGCCACCCTTTACTGAAGGAGCCGTTGTTACTGAAGGAGTCGTTGTTACTGAAGGAGCCGTTGTTACTGAAGGAGCCGTTGTTACTGAAGGAGTCGTTGTTACTGAAGGAGCCGTTGCAGAAAAAGCATAAGATTCAAGTTTATTTTTTAGAATTGGCTCTATGATTGCACCTATTTTCTCTGACAATTTGTTAATAAATTCAGGATTATTAACAGCTACCAGCATATACTCACGAACACTGTCTTCTAATGATACTTGGTTTGAATTAGACACCTTATCAGAAACCTTATTTGCAGTGTCAGATACATTATTTGCAGTGTCAATAACACTAGATGCAGTATTCAATAAACCAGACACGCTATTCATTCTATATATAAAAGGAGGGATTATAAGGCGGTAGAGACAACTGCGTTGTCTCCGAATACCTTGGTTCCCTTAAAAAATTGACTATTAATGCGTATAAATAAACAAAAAGCATATAAAATTATAGTGCGTTTAATAACAGTCAAAATACTTTAAACAGTTAATAATGGAACACGAACAACAACAACAACAACAACAACAATGTACGAAAAAGAGCTCTAAAACTAAAAAAAACAAGAGTCAACTGTCGCATTTAGCCAAGGCTAAAATATGGGAAATATTAGACAGTGAAATCCCTCAGCAAAAGCCCGCTGGAATACAAGAAGTCGATTGTTTAGAAATCTGTGTAAAATGCAGTTCACCAATGATGGTTATGGAAGAAGGATTCCCAATATGCACCAATAACAGTTGCGGTGCTTTATGCAAAGATATACTAGATTTTAGCCCAGAATGGCGGTTTTATGGCGCCGATGATAAAAATGCAAACGACCCAACGCGTTGTGGAAATCCAGTAAATCCATTATTACAAGAATCATCGCTTGGTTGCAAAGTGTTGTACACAAATAAATCGTCATATGAAATGCGCAAAATCGGCAAATGGACGGAATGGCAGTCAGTACCACACCGAGAAAAATCGTTGTACAATGAATTTCAATACATTAGCACAATGGCGCAAAATGCGGGTATCCCCAAAATATTTGTGGACGATGCGCTGGCTATTCACAAAGATATATCCGAGCAAAAAATGTTTCGCGGGTGCAATCGCGACGGTATCAAAGCTGCCTCTATCTACATATCATGCCGCTTGAATGAATGTACGCGAACTCCGCATGAGATTGCCGAGATATTCAACTTAGATAAGGCAAGCGCCACACACGGGTGCAGTTTAGCACTTGAGATTCTTAATAATGTATACAGAAACCAAGGACAAGAATTAGCTGGTATGGCAATATCTCTTCCAAGTGCATTCATAGAGCGGTATTGTTCCAAGTTAAATATAAACAAAGACTTTACAACCTTGTGTAGATTCATTGCAAACAAAATCGAAAAAGCAAATTCTATTCCGGACAACACTCCACATTCTATTGCTGCTGGAATTATATATTTTGTATGTCAAACGTTCTTGCTGAATCCATCGAAAGCTGATATTGCCAATGTGTGCAAGGTAAGTGAAGTTACAATTAGTAAATGTGCTAAGAAACTTGAGACGCTTAAACAAGAACTAATACCTCCATCAGTCATGCAAAAATTTTGCAATGTATAACATTATTGTGTAAAATTGAACTTTTTTTGTATAATATAAGTATAATATAAGTATAATATTAGTAATTAAGACATTAATATGAGCAATCAAGATATATTAAATATTATAAATATTGCAGTTAATATTGCAATAATTAAAAAAAGAAAAAACTTGTTGGTAAAAATAGTTCAACAAGCCACACGTGAATATTACAAAGATAATAATAATAAAGACAATATAGATATGAGGTGTGTTGTTATATGTACTAATTATAATAAACCATATAATAAATAAATACCAGAATATTTTGATAATATTAATAATTTAATATTATCACACATTGAACCAACTGGTTTAAAAATAGAAAAAAGTTCAATTGCATATCTATGCGGAATTTTAGAGTTATAAACTTGTAATATATTATTAGGAAAATGGTAGCACCAAAACTTATTTTTATTGTTCCTTATCGTAATCGGGAACAACATTTAGAACATTTTCGTTCGCATATGAAAACAATTATGGAAGACTATAATCTAGACGATTACCAGTATTTATTTGTGCATCAATGCGATACGCGGTCGTTTAATCGCGGTGCGATGAAAAACATTGGATTTATTACTGCCACAAGAATGTATCCGTACGAATACAAAGATATAACGTTTGTATTTAATGACGTGGATAATATGCCGGCAAAAAAAGGGCTTTTGCATTATGAAACAGTTAGAGGCGTTGTAAAACATTTTTATGGGTACAATTACACACTGGGAGGAATAGTGTCAATAACGGGTGCTGACTATGAACGCGTAGCAGGATTTCCCAATTATTGGGGATGGGGTTACGAAGATAATGCACTTCAGGAGCGTGTTATCAAAGCTGGCATCACTATTGACCGAAGCGTATTTTTTCCAATCAATGATTCTGGCAATATTATTCACTATAATCATGGAACTCAGCGTACTATGAACAAATACGATTTTGAACGATTTTCAAAAAAACTTGGCGACGGACTTTACACTATTTTAGAGCTAGAATACAATTATGATGACCAGACTAGCTTTATAAATGTTACACATTTCAAAACAAACTATGACGAAAAAAAAGAGGCGGCTTTCATTCACGATTTAACTAAGGGAAATCAACCGTTAAAAAACCGCAGAGCAACAATGAGTATGACATTCACTTAAGGGAACCAAGGTATTCGGAGACAACGCAGTTGTCTCTACCGCCTTATAATCCCTCCTTTATAATTCCTCCTATTATAAAAGGGAATTGGCCTTATATCCGCTCCCTTCGGGAGGACTGGAAAGACGCGCACCTTAAAACTGTAGGTATTTATTGAAACAAGCATCGTCTATTTTGACTGGGTCTGACACTGTTTTCGACACTTCATTGTATGCATATCCTCGAAACGGTTTCATAATCCATTCATTGTTATTATATATTCCACAGCCGTCAAAATCAAAAAGTTTTGGTTCGCCATTTTCATCTATGCCAATATTATCTGGCTTCCAGTCTATATATGCAATATTCATACTTTGCATATATGTTTTTATTTTTTGCATTTTATCGATTATTGATGCATCCAATGTGTAATTTGTCTCTAACAGTTCCATTGTATAATATGTTGATGTTACGTCGTATATTTTTACTATGTTTAGATGAGAGTTATCCATCAGTATTTTTGCTATTTGCAGTTCCACTTTGCAATTTGTCATTTTTCGAAACACTGGGTAATCGTATATAAAAGGCTCTATTGTGCCATCTAGTTGATATACATAAGAAGTTGTCATTAGCATAAATAAAAACAAAGGTTTATATTTTATTCATCGTCGCTATCACAATCTATGCTTTCTAAGCATGTTTTGGTGCATTGACAGCAACAAACAATACCATCAATGATAACTTCAATAGTGTTCAAAACTGTTCGCCAAACGCAACGAATGCACCTTATACAATTATTTTTCTTTGGTTTTACGTTGATTGATTCTATTTTTACTGGTTTTGGTTCGTCTTCTTTTGTATCCTTTGGTTCTTTGTCATTGGGCTCATTTTCTTTGTCTCTGGTGTCATCTTCTTTGTCTTTGGTGGGTTCAGTCATTATATATATTATACATAAAAAATTGAACTTTTGGCCGAATTAATAAACAAATAGCATAAAGATAAACCAACAATTAATAATAACCCAACCATGTTCAGTAATATTTTGAGTCAAATGCAAACTACTTCTAATATCATCGAATCCTCGATGATAGAGATGAAAGCGCTTGCAGAAGAATATGAAAAATTACTAAACTATGTCAAGACTGTGGAATATGCTAACAAGTATTTGGAAAAGAAGAATGAAAAGTTGACTGCAAAACTGGCTAAGTGCGAGAAAAAGCTGAAAAAACATAAGTCGAATAATATTCGTCTTGTGGTTCAAGACAAGGGACTTATGACACTGGATGAACTAACTGTTCCTCCGGAACCCGATTTCCCCCCTCCTTCGTGCGAATGGGACGAAGAGATTGATGTAGACGATGAAGAAAACCAAGCGCTAAATTATGACAACGAGGCTTTGTATATTAATCCGTCGGAAGCGGCTGCTATTGCAAAGTATAATTCTCAAAAGGAAAAAGTCGTCGAGGAAGAAGTTGATGAACAATCAGAAACTTTTAGTGAATTGGAACAACAAGTATTTGATAATGATAATGCTAGAATAGATGCATTTGAACAAGAGTTACACGCGACCAAAGATGTGGTTGGTCAGGCGGAGCCTTCAGATGAACAATCAGATATTTTCAAAGATACTGACTTGGATGATTTCGATGACCATAGAGTAAGGACATTAGCCTACTATGCGCGGACTTGGTATAATGACTCAAAGATAGATGATGTCGACCGCATACGTTTATATGATATGTATTGTTGGTTAATTCAAGACAAGCCTTCATTTGAGACTTTATTAAACGATGATAGATGTACCTATTTTATCTATTGTATCGACAATATTGGTGTTGCAGACGACGATATGGATAACGCTATTTTGCAAGACATTCGAAACAACATACATGAATATGATAGAAGTGGACAAGCAATAGTTATTGAAGTTGAAGAGGAAGAAGTTATTGAAGTTGAGGAAGAAGTGATTGAAGAAGTTATTGAAGTTGAGGAGGAAGTTGAGGAAGAAGTGGTTGAAGAGGAGGAAGTTATTGAAGAGGAGGAAGTGATTGAAGTCGAGGAGGAAGTGGTTGAAGTCGAGGAGGAAGTGGTTGAAGTCGAGGAGGAAGTGGTTGAAGTCGAGGAGGAAGTGATTGAAGTCGAGGAGGAAGTGGTTGAAGTCGAGGAGGAAGACCAAGATGTGTATGAAGTTGAGATTAATGGCAACACTTACTATGTGAGCAACGAAGTTGACAGCATCATTTATGCAGCAGACGACGAAGGTGAGATTACTATTGAAGCCGGTAAGTACGTCAATGGTAAGCCAGTATTTAACGCTTAGACCTAGTTTTATATCCACCGCGAGTGCGGGTGCGACCGCGAGTTCTTGGTGTTGATGACAATGCTTTTTTTATGGCAGTTTTTAATGCCCCCTTGAATTGTTGACTTGGCCACTCCAAGTTATCAATACATGCATTCACATCGCCAATGGCGTTTGCATTTCTCAATTGTTTGGCTAAACCTATAGTTTCCTCATACAATGGGACTTTTCTAGGTGTTGATGTTTCATAATGCTTCGGTCCAGTAGCCACTATTCTTCGTTCTTTGGTTAAATCTACAAACGAAAATCTATGCATTGAACCAGTTGTTGCACGTTGTTTTTCAATACTATATTCGCTGAGTCTACGAAGATGTTCACAGAGCATTTCCAACAACTCGTTGTAATTGTGTTCAGATTGTATGTCTCTGTTCAACGCATCAATATAATTTGCATTCGCCTTTGCATTCGTAGCCATTTATATATAATATAGGGGAACTTAGTTCCCCTATGACCCCTCCTTTATTTATATAAAACAAAGGGAAGGCCTCTTAATATCGTAGTTCTCCGCCCTCCCCTATGGAGGGCTACCCTTCGGGAGCCTATGACCCCTCCTTTATCTATATAAACAAAGGGAAGGATTTAAAAGCATAAGGAGGCAACGTAGTTGCCTCTAACCCCCATTCCCTAAAAAGGAGGGTTCATAAGGGAACCTTGGTTCCCTTACCAGAACGACCCGCCTGCTAAAGCACTGTTGGCGGGTGCAGGACCAAAATCATTATAATCTTGGGGTCCCGGTGCAGACCCAGTTCCGGACACTTTTACCATATAATCGTAGCCTTGTCCCGACGACCGGTTCACAGAGCTAATCGCAGGGGGAGGGGGGAACGACGGGGTATCCATTGTATCGGCTTGACTGGGTTGGTGCATAGCGCGCATATTTTCCTTCTTCTTTTTCTCTTCGCCGGGTCCGTTCCAGAGCTCTAGGGCTCTATCTACCAGAATGTTTACTTTGATTCCCAGCTTGGTTTGCAAACTGAGCACAATAACTAAAAACGCTAAGATAACGGTGGTTAAGTTGAATCCCTCGTATTTAAAACCACTATATGTGGGAAAGTAGGTTATCATACGGTGAATAAGCACAATGCCAATAAACATCACGGTGGATTGAATGAAAATTTCGGCTAAAATCTCTAATGATGACTTGTCGACACTGGCCTCGGGAATAAACTTTTGGATAGTTTTATTGAGAACCACGACGGGAATAATAGCCATCATTGCATACTGGATGACATTGAGAATTTCGGCCTTACCTTCTTCCGTAGTGGCAAACACGTGACTGAAAAAAGTATTTGAACCAGCTGATTTTGCTTCGTGAATAATATTATCCATTATTATATGTTATCAAACGAAACAAAATAAGAGCTTAGAGATTATGTGGTTTATTTAATTAACAATGTCAACCGCAGAAGAAAACAAAGAAGAGTGTCAGTATCTAGATTTGCTCAAGCATATTATGGATAATGGCACATGGGAAACTGGGCGCAATGGCCGTGTGAAAACCGTATTCGGCAATATGATGCGATTTTCTTTGGCCGATGGGCGCATTCCTATTCTAACCACTAAAAAGACTGCATGGAAAACATGTCTTAAAGAATTGCTCTGGTTTATTCATGGTAAAATGGATAACAAGATATTGAAAGAACAAGGTGTTCATATTTGGGACGCTAATGGGTCGCGTGAGTTCTTGGATAGTCGTGGTCTAAAAAATTACGAAGTTGATGAGCTGGGCCCTTGTTTTGCAAAAGGTACTCTAGTATTAACAAATAATGGTTATAAGCCAATTGAAACAATAAAAACTGGAGAAAATGTTTATACTCACTTGGGTAATTGTATGCCTGTTGTTGAACTTATGAAAAAAGAATACACTGGCATAGTGTATAACATTCGTCCAAAAAGATGTCCATTACACATAACATGCACGCCAGAGCATCCTTTTTATGCAAAAAAATATATTGTTAGAGACAGAATCAAAGTAAATGGTGTTGAAAAAAGAAATGTTGTATTCTCAGACAAACCAGATTTTGTAAAAGCTGAAGATTTAATTAAAGGTGAATATATGCTTGGTATAAAGCTAGACACAAATAATATTATTCCTGAGTTTGTAATCAACGATAAATTAACAAAAATTGATGATGAAGATTTTTGGTGGATGATGGGATTATTTGTTGGAGACGGATGGTTAGTGTATGAAAAAGTTGGCAATTATGAAAGACACCGAATACATTTTGTTATTGCAAATCATCAAATTGAAGAATATTTGCCAAAGTTATTGAAACATATTCCAAATTTAAAAGAAAAAATATCACACGATACGACACGCGATACTGGCTGTAAAACATATTATTGTACTAATAAAGATATTGCAAATATTTTAGTTCAATTTGGTAAATATGCGCATGGTAAATATATTCCACAATTTGTACATCAAGCTCCTAAACATTTAATTAGAGCTTTTTTAGATGGTTATGTATCAGCTGATGGATGTGTTAGAGTTCAAAAAACAAATAAATCCACAAGATTAACAACAGTATCAGATGACCTTGCATACAGTGCGCAGCGGTTATATGCAAAAATTGGATATATTGCTACTATATCATATTCAGTTCGCGAAGGAAAGCAATCATTATTTCCGCACGGAAAAATATGCAATATAAGAAATGCGTATTCATTAGAAGTATATTTAAATGACAAAAGACGTAGCGATTATTGCCATATAGAAAACGATTATTTATGGTTTACTATTTACGATATTAATATTAATAATGTTGCTAATATGGATGTTTATAATTTGTCTGTTGTAAATGATAATAGTTATATTGTTAATAATGTTGCAGTTCATAATTGTTATGGCTATCAGTGGAGACACTTTAATGCTCCATACAATTGTTTTGCCGGCAATTCTTCAGATGAACTTCAAGGGGTCGACCAGTTGCAACAAATTATTGACGCACTCAAACATCCCACCGAGCGGTTCAGCAGGCGACTTATTATGACCGCATGGAATCCTTGCCAGCTTGACCAAATGGCCTTACCACCTTGCCATGTTTTGTGCCAGTTTAATGTGCAAGACGGCAACAAGCTCTCGTGCGCTCTTTTTCAGCGCAGTAATGATGAAGCCTGCGGGACCGCTTTGAACATAGCATCTTACAGTTTCCTTACACATTTGTTAGCAAAACATTGTGGGTTAGTTGCACATGAGTTTGTATATATGAAAGGTAACTGCCATATTTACGAAGAACACATTGAAGGATTAAAAACCCAGATGGAACGCAAACCATATCCATTTCCAACTGTTTCTATCAAACAAGTCAGAGACAACATTAATGATTATACCGTCGATGACTTCGTGATTAAAAACTATCAACACCACGACCCCATTAAGTTTGTAATGGTTGCGTAGTTCAGTTAGAGAATAAAGGTTAAATTGTTTAGAAATGGAATAAAGACATACAAAAATATATATAAACAAGATAATGCCTTATGAAAAAATGAGCACAAAATACAAAGACGAACGTGAAAATATTTGCAACAAATTATTGAGCATTGTTGGTAACGAATTTATATTATATGAATTAGATACAGACATTGAAAAACAACAAGCCATATTGGCTTGCAAGGAAGATATTCGCAAATATTTTGCAGTTGGCACAGTATCTTCGTTTAAACCAAACTTACAAGACACTGTAAAACGAAACTATTTAAATATAGTTCGGTTTGTTGCCAAACAGCAGGGTTATACAGTTGAATATAAAGACCACGTAATAAAAAATGATAATGGATTTTATAAAAAAACATACAAGTATACAATATTTAGGGAAATGTGATAATTGTAGAATTTGTATTTTTCGGTTATGTTATATTTTTATATTTATAAAAATATTATATTTAGGCATTATATAACCATGGATTCTTTGACCCTCCAGCCTCATAATAACGCCCTCAATGGCATTGTCCTCCACGAAAAGTGCAACGTTAGTGCACTTAGAAAGCTTATTCATAGCACTCTTCTCAAGCCAACCGTTTCTAAATGGAAACAACATGTATATACAAGCGAAAAACAACAACTCACCAAATACCTCACACTAATTGGTGGTAATACTGCCACGGTTCAGTATAATAAAGTGGATAACCAGTGTTGGGGGCGATGCAATCCAAATGACATGGTGTCATTATTTACACTTCGAAAAGAAATTCGCCACACAATTTCCAGTATGTATTATACAGACATTGATATAGAAAATTGTCATCCGTCAGTTCTTTTTCAAATATGTAAAAAGTTTAATATTGAATGTGCAAACCTTGAAATGTATGTAAATAACCGAAAACACTACTTGGATATGGTGTCAACACATTATGAGGTTGATGCCGATGATGCAAAACTATTATTTATAATTATTCTATATGGTGGAAAATACGAAAGATGGGCAAACGAGGTTTCTGTAACTAAACCACCATTAAGTTTTATTGAAGACTTTATTGCCGAATTTAAAGCTATTGCTAACACAATTACTGAACATAATCCATTAATCAGTCAGTATGTTGTTAAACGCAAAGCCAACCAAGGTAAAACCAATTATTCATTGTCAGGAACTACATTATCGCTATTTTTGCAAGAACTTGAAGTTCGCATATTAGAGCATATTTATTTGTATATGGTTGAACATAAATATATTGAAAACAAAAATGCGGTTCTCTGTGCTGACGGCATAATGATTGATAAAACTAAATACAAAGAACCACTATTGGATGAACTATCCCAGTTGATACAATCAAAATTTGAATTCAAATTAAAGTTTGTGGTAAAATCAATGGATAAGGGGTTTGATGCGTCGACTATCAATAATGCAATCAATTTTAATTTGCATAAACAAGAATTTACCACTGGTATGTTGAGTGATTATTTTAGAGTATTATTTGATTGTTTTGCGTATTATGATTCTAAAATATATTATTACAATGGCATTTATTGGCAAGAAGACGTGGAGAGAATGAAAATTTATAATTTTATTGATACTAAAATGCATGGATATGTATTAAATTATTACTGTAGCAAACGTGATACTGTTATCAAAAATATGAATGCCACTATTTCTGCAGTTGAACACGATGAGCTTAAAAAAGAACTTGAACTTCTTGAAAAGTTGCACAAAAACATTCCTCTTCTTCGGCAAAATAAATACAGAAAAAATTTAACCGAAGACATTTGCAACAAACTTTACGATGAGACCATTGTATTTAATAAAAATCCAAATTTGTTTGCATTTACTACACATATATTTAATCTAGCAATTGGAGAAGTAATTAAACCAGATAAATACGATTACATATCAGAAACATGCGGTTATGCGTATGACCCTAATTTTAGTAAAGCACACATTGATGAATTCAACCAATTGTTGAACACCATATTTCCCAATCCAGAAAATAAAAACTATTATTTGTTTGCACTCGCTACTGCACTAACTGGTCATCAAGTTGAAAACTTATTTATTGCCACAGGAGAAGGTGGAAACGGCAAAGGAGTTTTGAATAACTTAATGTTGCGAACATGTGGCAATTATGGTTTTAAACTTTCAAGCAATGTGTTGTTGAGCGAAATTAAAAGCGGAGCTAATCCAGAGATTGCTAGTCTTCATAACAAGCGATTTGCTTTAACGACTGAGCCAACTGATAAACGAAAAATATATAGTTCAACGTTGAAAGAATTAACTGGTGATAGAACTATCAATGCAAGATTTGCTTATTCGAATAATTGTATTGTATATTTATGCTTGTCATTATTTATGGAATGCAATAGTTTGCCAAAATTGGACGAGGTGAATGACGCCATTGAACGCAGAATACGCGCAATACCATTTGTAAGTTCATTTAAATCACAAGAAGATTACGATAAACTGAAAGATAAGACAAATGTGTTTGTTGGTAATCCATTGTATAAAACCGAAGAATTTGCGGACAAGCATAAGTTATCGTTGTTTTATTTGTTGGTGCCTAAGTGTAAAGAATTTATACAGTCGGGGCTTCGACTTCCTCCAACGCCAGCTCAGTGCAAGGCAATTACAGTTGATTACTTAACAAAGAGTGACAATATTTATGAGTGGGTGCAAGAAAAATACGAGAGCGGGTTTGATACCGACTTTGTATATGTGAAAGATATGTTTGAGCAATTTAAATGCAGTGAATATTTTGAAAACCTGAATAAATCGGATAAGCGAGACATGACATTGAAATCCTTTGTGGAAAAGATTCAAAAAAATATATTCTTGAAAAGCAAGTTTAGAGATAGAAAAGATTATATAGGTTCAATTCAAATAACAAAACCAGCCATTGTTGGATTTAAGTTAAATAATATAAAAAATGAATAAACTTCAAGGCATTTTTAAACAAATAAGGCATATTTTGCCCATATTTTGAAACTTTTTGAATTTTATTTTTGCCATTTTTAATTTTATAAATGTTTGTAATTTTGGGCAAAATATGCCTTATTTGCCTTGTATAATAATCATCAGACTAATATATAAAACCTTAATAACACGGTTTCTTCTAAAAATTGAAATATTTTACACCATAGTGTCCAACAATAATAATATAAAATGTTCAGAACTATCATTGAAATCGTAAAACGCTCGGCTTTACCTCAGAGCTCTTTGTTGCCTCAAGTAATAACCCCATTGGGCCGATGGAATATCCATAATTATAGTAAAACAACGTTGAAAGTTAAATATGCAAACGAAGATAACTGCTTTTATTCCAATAATTTTATACAGGAACCGCGTTCCCAGCCAACAGAACCCGACGAAAACGAATACATGTATATGATGGGATACGAATCAGTTCACAAGTAACTGTATAAAGATAATGCGCGTGTTTCCATAATGAAGAATCTTCTCTCACATTTGATTCATTTGACAGTAATAACCGAGTTTGAAGTCCTTTTTTACATCTATTATATTGTGCCTTATGAACGTGCATCCATCAATAATATGTTTGATTACACGTTGCCATACCAAGTGAATGCAACAATACTCGCTCCGTTATGTTCAGAGGAACGTACGAGGCTGGATAGTTACAATGACAAATTGATTGCAATTTGTTATTATTATGTGGGCGCAATTAACGCCTTATTGCTCGGTGCGTTTATATACGATGTGTATAAGGTTTATTACACCGACTCGATACCTCGCGTATTAAGCTCGCCAAAGTCTTGGTTACCTCTAACGGAGCCTTATGAAATAGAGATGGTGCAATTACCCAGTCGGGAACCATCGGTTCCTCCGGAAGTAGCAAATAAACCATTCATCGTTAAATACTGGAACCAGTCACGATTCTTGGCCAAAATGTGCGAAACATTACAGCTTATTATACTACTTGGTGTATTTGAATACTTATTTTTTAACTATTTGTTCAATAAGTTCAAAATCGTCAGCGCCAAACTTATTGCATGCAACCTGTTATAATTAATCCTAAAAAATAAAAGGGAAGGTTCAAAAGGAAACCGTAGGTTTCCTTTATTCATCGCCCTCTGACAAATCAAAAGTAATTTCATTCGGCGCTTTCACATCTGACGAGAGCATATGAATGCGTTCTTCATACAAAGTCTTGTTAACTTCCATAGTGTATGCTTGCAACTTCAGCACAATATCCTTGAGCGCCTCTACTTCACCCGCCAACATTTCAAACTTGGCATTGAATTCCTCGGCCAATTCATTTGACAAAGGAACTGAACTATCAGATTGACTGGGACCTTGTTGTTGTTGGTCACGCATAAAAGTTTCTAAAGTGGTCAAACGCTTATCAACCAGAGAAATCACTTGGGGCAAAGTGAGCCCCGCCTTAGGAGGCTCTGGCATACCGCGTTGCATTTGAGGGGGGCCAGCGGAATCGGATAAAGAAGCACCTCCGGCACGACGTTTTCTAGCAGCAGCATTAGCTTGACTCATGTTATTATGATTATATGTTGATTTAGCATAGCAAATTTGCTAAATAAACGCAAGGGAACCTACGGATTTATAGCCACCATTGGTGGCTTATATGCCATTTGGCGCCCTCCCTATTTAAGTATGGGATTATAAGGGAACGACGAGTTCCCTTAAAAGGGTATAAAAAACCAAATATTATATAAATAATGTCTGACCAAGAGATTTTAGATAAAATCAATGCACTCAAAACTGATTATTATGCGACTAATAATAAAAACGTATTGTTCAAAAAACAGCAGAAATTTGACTTGGCTTCCAATATTATGCAGTCGATGGATATGCAATCCGTGCTATCCACTATTGTTCTTATAAAAAACTCGGTCATGTATGTGAATTACGCAGTGTTCAAAACGGTGGCCAGTCCAGAGATTTACATGGATATTGTGCAATACATATTTGCGAAAAGTGAAGAACTGGTGCAAGCCTGCGGGACTTTTCAAGTGAGCATTGATTTGAAAGGACTGACGATGACTGGACTCGAGAGATATAAGGGATTTGTGTCATTGCTGTCGCAAAAAGGGCTGGAACGCGGTGGCAACTTTTTAACACATATTGACAAAATGTATGTGGTGAATCCGCCGTTCATGATATCGAATATGGCGCAAATATTGTTGCCTCTGGTTGACCCGTCGGTAAAAGACAAAATAGTTTTGCAAAAATAATACATTATTGTTGATGATATTGTAATAGACTATTAACTTTCAAGCTATTGCCTTTTGCATTGAAAGCTGATTGACTGTGAATGCGGTGTTTAACAACCACTTCATAACAATTGTAGAATTTTTTGCCTTGTTTGCGAAGACGAAGCCACATGTCATAGTCTTCAATGCCATTTTCAACCCAATAACACAGAGATTTACGAATTAATGTGCTTGAATTAATCAGAGGATTGAACTGAAAGAAATCAAATTGGCTAATATCTCCAAGTGGCAACTTAGGTCCATCGCAGTTCCTATCTCCAAAATATACGCACATGGTACCAATAACGTCATATACATGCAAATAATACTGTTGGACTGCAAGTTTGTTTGGCAACCAAATATCGTCTACATCAAGTAATGCAATGTATTCATAGTTTGCATGTTTAACCATTTCATTGAGAGCATTGGATTTGCCTTTAATATGATGCAAATCTAACACACGTATTTTATTGGAACTATATTTGTTAGCAGTTTGAAATACTGCGGAGTTTTCTGGGTGTCCATTTACACCAATAATTAATTCCCAGTTACTATAAGTTTGTGCAAGAATAGAGCCTACGGATTCTTCAATAAACTCTATTCCATTGTATATTGGCATTAAAATACTAATCATCTATAAAGAAAAATATACAGTTTTCTTTATATTATAAGGGAGTTATTTTAACAAACGCTGAAACATGAACCAGTTATCGTGTTCAACACTATTTTCAACAGCCAATGAAAACAGTTTGGGATACTTTAATGCACAATAAATTATAATTTGCTGGTCATCTTTTACAAGCCAACCTTTCTGAAAAAACGAGCTCAACATATTGTAGTATAGTTGATGCCAAGTGCCAATCATGTTTTGGTGCAATATAAAAAACCCACCGGCAATAGTATTTAAATGGGGCGGTAATTGTTTTCTGGCTTTGACATATGGTTTCAACAAGGAAACATTGCTTGACTCGACACAGCCGTAATATATTTTATCGGTTTTCATTGAATTCAGTTTATTCGGATTTGGCCAATGTTCAAGCATATTGGTATTAGTGTCATTGGGTCTGTTTCTGAAATAGCCAATATCGCACCATCCATAAAAATTGGTCGTAAAATGTTTTTGCGACTCTTTGACGAAATTAACTTTTTCTGACCAGAGCATGTTTAGCTCCCAACAAGTAATGGTATTAAGCAAAGTATTGTTGTTGTGATTAAGAATCCATTGGTCTCTGAACTTATATGAATAAAATTGGTTAAGTGGCTGAATTACAATTTTAATATGAAGATTAGTAGTTGCTGGAATATATTGTTTGGAATGTTCGTCGGTGAAAATAACGAGATTAAAATTGTTGACAATGGAAATTAGGTTTTGCATCCACTGTTGATATGTGGATACATCAAATTTGGATTTTAAGACATAAAAACAAGAGGCGAATGTGATTGTCATATTTACTATATAAAGACATACATTTATTTTATTTATAATGTTATTTAGCAATATATTTTATAATAAATATGCAAAAGACGTATATTCACAAAACGGCGAAGATGGTATAATACATGAATTATTAACAAGATTAAATATATCGCATGGTTGGGTATGTGAATTTGGTGCATGGGATGGAATTAATTTATCAAATACATTTAATCTAGTCAAATCAAATAATTTTAATGCAATATATATTGAAGGAGATACTGTAAAATACAAAGATTTATTGAACACTGCACAACATTATAAAAATATTACACCAGTATGTGCATATGTCGATAAGAATGAAAATAGTTTGTATTCTTTAGATAACATATTAAAAAATACAGCAATTCCTACTGATTTTGATATATTATCTATTGATATTGATTCTTACGATTATCATGTATGGAAATCGGTAAAAAAATATAATCCTAAAATAGTGATTATTGAAATTAATTCAAGTGTTCAACCAAATAATGATAAATATATTCATTCTCCTGGCATATATGAAGGTACTGGGTTTTATCCAATGTATAAATTAGGTATTGAAAAAGGTTATACATTTCTATTGCATACTGGAAATATGATATTTATTAGAAATGATTTATATAATAAAGTTAATATTACATATGAAAACCCTTTGGAAAATTTTATTACAAAATGGATAAATTAATATAAACATAATAATATTATCATGTATTATTTTGATTAAAATTTATTCATGTATCCACAGATGAAGTTTATGGGGAATCAATGAATACTATTGAAGAGCAACATAAAACCGAACATTCTATATTATGTCCAACAAATCCATATGCTGCAACTAAAGCAGGTGCAGAATTAATCGCACAATCATACAATCATTCTTACAAAATGCCAATTGTCATTACTCGTGATAATAATGTTTATGGCCCCAATCAATATCCTGAAAAATTAATACCTCTCTTTATAAAACAATCAAAAGAAAATAAAAAGGTTACCATACAAGGAGATGGTAGTTCAGTTCGAGCATTCTTACATGTTATAGATACAGTAAAAGCTTTTGAATGTACATTGGAAAAAGGTAAAATAGGGGAAATATATAACATTGATTGTGATGAACATATGGAGTATTCAGTAATGGATATTGCAAAGATATTAATCAATAAAATAAAATACACCGATAATTTTGAGGAATGGATTGAATATATTGAAGACAGACCTTTTAATGATAAACGATATTATAATAAGTAATTTAAAAATAAAAGAATTAGGATGGGCGATTGATATTGATTTAATGAGTGGACTTAACAATTTAATAAAATAATACGCATAATATATTTTTCATAGATAAATATATTGTTTTGTAAATATTATGTTGCACTATTTTTTAAATATACAAGTTGTTTGAGAACCCGGAGAAATTTCAAAATGTTGAATTCTATCAATTTTTGTTGATAACTCAAAACATTTACTTGTATCATTTACGTATATACTTGAAAAAACTTTTCCGTTATTAATATTTTCAAAAACCAACTTAGTTGAATTACTTTTATCAGGTAATACATCATAACCAGGCATATTATCATATCGCGGTTGGTCACTTGAGTGGGTATCTTCCATTATGAATAGTCCTCCATCTTCTATTAAATCAAACAAGTGATAAAAGGTTAATTGCTGGTCTCGCATCAAATGACTTCCGTCGTCTAATATTATTTTAAATTTGATATTATTATTTTTGCAGTGTTGAGCAAAATTCATTAAATCGGTTTCATTTGATTGGTCTAAATTAATAATATTAACCCTGCTATATAATTCTTTATTATCATTAACTTCTCGAATAAATCTTTCTGGATCCGGAAAATGTATATTATTTCCATTCAATCCTTTGTAGTTATCAGCCGCATAAATACTAGCATTTGGAAAATATTCATTCCACATTTTTATACTACTTCCATAAAATACACCTATTTCAAGAAAATTAAAAGAATTATATTTATGTTTGTGTAATAATTGGTCATAAACTGCAGTAAACCCATGTTCTACTTTATCTGTGCCATATTTTTTTCCAATACAAGTTAAATCTTCAACATTGTTCATATTGTAAATAAATATAAATATAATATTTATATAGTTTTAATGAATTTACATATTGCGTCTGGATGCAATAGTTATTATTTTAGATATTGGTTATGTTTGTATGAATCTATACAAAAGCATATACCATCTGCTATTATACATTTTTTTGATTTTGGATTAACTGAATATGAAATTAATATTGTTAATTCATTGAATGTTATATATAGTAAATTTAAATTTGAATTATACGAGCCTTGGGTTAATATTAACAATAATTCAGGTCAATGGGCATGGAAAGCACAATGTATAAAATCAGTTGTTGATAATATAAATATTAACACATCAACTGATGTATATGTAGCATGGTTTGATAGTCGTAATATTGTTTATAACAATTTACATAACATCTTGAGTTTTTGTAAAATACATGGAATATATACAAATCATACTGGAGGAACTATCAAAACTTGGACTGTTGACCAAACTATTCAATATATGAATGCATATAAATACACCAACTGTCAAATGCGTAATGCCGCATTGCCAATATTCAATATAAAAATAAAATGGGTCAGAGATTTCATTGATGAATATAGCAAATTATCATTGATAAAAAAATGTATTAGTCCGGATGGAAGCAATCGAGATAATCATAGACAAGACCAATCAATATTAAGTATATTATATTATAAATATAAGGATTTGTATAATTTTTATGATTTAAATGTTGTTGATGGAATTCAAATACATGCTCATCCTAATTTTAAACATCCTGCTTAATCTTTATTCTCCAGATGGAGAATAAAGCCATATGTACAGTAGTAATATCGGCCTTGTTCAAGGCCGAAATAGACAACTAACATTAAAGTATATCTATCTTATAAATAAAGTTCTTTGCAACATGCATATATAGTCCTTTTTGTTTAATCCATTCATATCCTCTTGCTTGCAGTTCCTTGCGTTTAGTTTCATTATTCAACAACTCAAAATAAACTCGCAAAAACTCATCTTTAGTTGTTGCTACTTGAACAATACCATCAGTAATAATCCCAGCTACAGGACTATCACTAATAACTACACACCCATATGCCATCCCTTCAAATACGCGTTCAACCACCACATTATTAATAACGTTCGTATCATGGTGAAATCCAAACGCTATTTTCGAATGTAGAAAACACTGGATTCGGTCTTCTTCGGATATTTTTTGTCCATGGTTAAGTCCTGCCCAATACACTATATTTGGTAAATCTTTAACCCATTGGTATTTATATGCGGTTCCCATAAAACAACCATTAATAGTTTCATTTCGCTCATAATTTCCAACAGCATTTGGGTCCATATTTGATGCAAATGTAAGTGGAATATAGTTGTTAATTTTTTGTTGTAATTCCCAACATTTAATATGGTCAACGGTTATAGGTTTTTGGTGAAAATGCTCGCCAGTTAGTATAAACTTTTTGAAAGGTATTTTGTCATAAATATCGTGATAAAACCAGCAAATGAACACAGTATTGGGACACTTGTTTGCCAGCATATGCACAGCGTTCCATCCGATTTCGGGAGATATTTCAGCGTGTTTAATTCCATGATTACTGATTAATGCTACACTTCCGTCTTCAATATCGTTCAAATTTTTAGCTTCAAATGTATCAAAGCCATAATATTTAAAACCAGACATGAATTTACAAGAAGTGAAGTAATGCGTTCCAGGAGTTGGCAACTCTGGTGTGTTAACCAAATAAAACTTTTTAACCGACATTATTATATAAAGGTTTCAATGATACCTTTATATAAATTATGAAATCTTGTTTAGTGACGGGCGGATGCGGTTTTATTGGAAGACATTTTACAAAAAAAATGTGCGACCTTGGATACAATGTCGATGTTGTTGATAATATGTCTTCAAATAGTGCACTTGCGCCTGATAAATGGATGCCCAGGCTACAATGCAATCTTAACTTTTACCAAGAAGATATGTTGTCTTTCTTAAGTAAAACAACGAAACAATATAATATTATTATTCACGCTGGTGCAATTGTTGGAGGCAGACATACCATAGAAAACGACCCTCTGTCTATTTCTTATAATATTACTACTGATAATGAACTATTTCGCTGGATTGAGAAGAATCCTGTGGAAAACTTGGTTTATTTTAGTTCGTCAGCGGTTTATCCACTTGAATTGCAAACTGCCGAATATCATCGAAAGTTGAAGTTATCCGACATTAATGTTGATACTAATCATATTTCTATTCCAGATTTAACTTACGGCTGGTCTAAACTTACCGGCGAGTTTTTACTTAGAACATTGCATCAGCGTTGCCCCAATATTAGTATTAGTGTGTATAGACCATTCTCTGGTTACGGAGAAGACCAACATGAAAGTTATCCGTTTACTTCTATAGTTAAAAAAGTGCTAAGTGGGCAACAACCAGTTGAAATATGGTCAGACGCTGTTCGCGATTTTGTATATGTAGACGACATTGTTGAATACGTATTGCAAACTTGCTTTCATAGTAGTGGAATTCAAACTTTAAATATTGGAACAAGTGTCGCAACATCGATGTCGCAACTAGCAAACCTCGTTTCAAAAAGTGCATTTGGAAAAGAGGTAGATGTAAAGGTTCTTGATGATAAACCGAAAGGCGTATATTATAGAGTTGCCGATGATTGTATTAATTATAATATAACGCCTCTTGAAGTTGGTATCAAACATGCCATTCAATTTCATAAAGAATTGACAATATAAAATTGATATTATACAAACTATATAAATCGATTGCAACAATATCTCTAATCCAATGAAGTTTACAATCACCGATAAGGACAAGGCCAAGGCCTTCTCATCTATGTTTCAAAATATGAAGTTATTCTCTGACCATATCAATCTTATGTTTGAGCCCCATCGTTTGTATGCTCAGGGCATGGACTCCTCTCACATCTCCGTCTTTGAAATCATTATTCCGAACACTTGGTTCGACAGTTATTGGCAAGAAGGCAACGACGTCCTCGGTATTAACACCGTCCTTTTCCACAAAATCCTCGGCACTCGCGAAGACGCCCAGCACATCAGTGTCGAATACAATCGGGACACCGATTCCGACAAGCTCTATATGCACTTTTCCAAGGAACATTCCGAGTCTGTTAATGCTGTATCAAAGTCGTTCGATAAGCATTTTGAGCTTCCTCTGGTTGAATTAGAGTCTGACCTCATGGAAATCCCCGATGTCGATTACCAGGCCGAGTTTGCGCTTGCGTCTAGCAATTTCGCCAGTTTGGTCGGCCAGCTCAAGCAATTTGGCTCTGACTTGTTTATTAAGTGCAACGAAGAAGAGTTGCGTCTTACTTCCAAAAGCAACGAGTCCGGCAATATGAGTGTGGTTGTGCCCATTGACGACTTGTCGTTGTTTGCGATTAACGAAGGCGAAACCATCAATATGTCGTTTTCGTTACTCCATTTGCACAATATATGCGCGTTCCATAAAGTGTGCGACAGCGTTAATTTGAAAATCAGCGAGAACTATCCTCTGAAAACCACTTACTTGTTGGAACCACTGGGCGACAGCGACGACGATTCCGACAAGGCGCGTATTGTGGTATTCTTGGCACCGCGCATCAATGATGATGAATAAAGGAAACCCATGGTTCGCAAGGCCGGCAGAACCTGACGGCTCTGCCTTTGGTCCTTTAAATCCTTCCTTTAATAATAAGGAAGTCCGCAAAGCAAACTGGAAAGGACGTAAGTTGGCTACCTTCTTATGGGAGAAGAACCGTAGGTTTCTTTTTATTCACTGCTCTTATCTGCAACATAGTCGGTTTCAACTATGCCTGGATATTCCAACTCGTCATCAAATACCAACATAATTGGTTCCTTGTCATTAGGCACATATTGTTCCAGTTTTTTACCGTCTGCAACAATGCGTCGTATTTTAGCATTTGGGTCTGACAGCGCTTTTCCACGCCAAAACAATGTAAATTCACGAGGCTCTCTTAAACCAGGTTTCATGAATAGCGTTGACCCCCATTGTCTATCAATGATGGCTTGTTTCAAAGTACCCACAGTAGCAGACTTCAAGTATTTACCCTTGTCACTATAAGCAAATAGTTCGCCCAGTTCAAATGTTTGTCCGTATGGCATTTTCACCAATAAATGGTAATGTGGTTTATCTTCGTGTTCGTGCCCACCTCTCACAAATCGTTTTGTTTGTTTTGTTTTCTTGTTTTTACGTACAGTTGGCATAACTATATACAAACTGTAGAAGAAACCTACGAGTCTTGCGGTTTTAGTGCATCTGGCACTTCATTCGGCGGTCTCTGACCAGAGCCATAGATATCCGGCAAATACGTTGTCTTTGGACTAAACAACAATGGTTTGCTCACATATCTGTCAGCATAATACCCGGCTCTTACCGCGTTTTCCGTCACTTGCACACCACCCCAATTATAATCCATTGGATTCACTGATTCGGGTCCTTGAGCGGTGCTTTCGTGAATAACATCGAGTTCCGTTTTTTGTCCCGTATGTAAGCCATAAGGGTCAAATCCAGCAAACATATTTTGGTTGAACGCTCCGTCTCTAGACGCATCTAATATTTTTACTGGCTGTCCATTGTTTATAGTGTTAGAGATTGTATTAACATCTAGCGTGGGCGGGACACCGCCTTGCAAGTCAAATGGACTGGGACGCATTCTGTATACGTCGGTTCCTTGCGCTGAGCTCTCATATTGTAAAAACAGCACAGGACAACTAGTGCCTTTATTGCGTTGAATCTCTAAATAGTTGATATATTCGTCCAAATTATAAAAGGGAATAGGCTCAAAAGAAGGGTCTTTAGTATTATATAGCAACAACGTGTTATTCTTGCGAACTAGCAAATCCGGACAACTTGCAGGCTCTGAAAAAGCTTCCAATGGATTAGACCGTGTGTACCAATAAAGGATGGCTAAAAATAATATTAAGCTAACCCATACAATTATAGTCATTTAATATATTAGTATATTATATAATGACCATCGTTGGTAAACTGTATGCAAACTGGTGCGATGCATGTAAAGCACTTGAAGACAATTGGACTAAAATGAAAGCACAAGTAGGAGGTAAAGTGAAATTCAATGACATTGAGTCGGAAAACATGGATGCCGAGTTGAAAAAATTTAACGCCGAAAATAACACCAATGTGGCTCTTCAAGGTGGCTATCCTACAATATATAAGGTGGAAGGAACCAACGTATCCTATTATGAAGGCGACAGAAGCGTGGATGATATGGCAAAATGGGCATTAGAGAAGAAAGGTGGCAACAGCAAGCGAAGTAATAAGAAGCGCAACAACAAACGTAAACAAACCAAACGTAATAAGAAACAACGACGTTAAAATAATAATTAATAAAACCATAACCGGTATTATTAATAAACACTTCCTTTATGTATTAGGCATCTGCCTGTAAAAAGGAGGGGTCATATGGGAACTACGTTCCCCTAGCACTTAAACTTGGAAACCAAGATGGACATGCCAATAGGTCTTCCAACAGCGCAAACATTAGGGTAACGAGCAGTTTGACTGCATCCAAGGGTGAAGCATTTACCGGGCTTCTTGCCATAAGCAATAGAAGTCCAAGAATCGTTTCCAACAGTAGGGAACAGACCCATCTTCTTGGATCCACCTCCAGTGTTTTGATTCACTAATCGTCCAGTATTTCTAGCTCTTGATGCGGCGTTATACAAAACCATTTTATATAATTGTGCAAGAGAAAAAGGTTAAAAACATACCGCCATATTTATTAACAGATGGCTTATACAACGACTAAAACTATTAAAACCATTTTCAATTCGGATG